>Ga0255766_10000916_pt1 | contig 26996 bp, 27 predicted proteins | sample 071ome_23_FD_179966 | JGI IMG/M metagenome (GOLD analysis project Ga0255766, IMG submission 179966) | Coastal salt marsh microbial communities from the Groves Creek Marsh, Skidaway Island, Georgia - 071403BT metaG (version 2) | ecosystem: Environmental > Aquatic > Marine > Intertidal zone >...
CAGGGAATGTAAGAATTCCATCATCATCAACTGTGAGAACTGTTTTCATAACCAATCGGGTTTCCTTTCTGGTAGTCTAACATAATTGTCTTTGACCCAGGGTTTGGATGCGATGTACATTTTGTAAGCATCAAAGGTTGAGATGCTTTCATCCAACTTGAACTCATCAGGCATTGCCCTGACAAATGGTGTGGGATCTTTACCAGACCTTCCTGCTGGATCTGCCATTGGGAAGATCTGATGTGCGTGAGTCAGAGCAGGCAAGCAACTGTGAATCTTCTGATACCTGTTGGAATACTCTTCACACAGTGCGAGACCGTGGCGAATCAACCAACGCCAGTTCAGGACAAACTCAGATGCCCACATGGTGCAGGGATGGTGCCTGAAAGCGCCTGCAGTGGTCTTGTAAGGCGTTCCATCTGCCTTAGGGATGGTTCCAAACCCGTGACCCCATTTGTCAGATGCAACAATAGAAAGCATTTGACAGCACTCCAAAGGCATCTTTACGATGTGTTTATCAGGAAGAACGCGAGCAGATATTACTGGGTCTGGGTCAGTGACAAAGATATTCACAAGAACTGCATGAGATAACCAACACCCCAGTTTAACGTGCCATCTGGGAAAACGTCAAAGTTTTCATCAAGAATTTCACTTGCTTTAATAATTCTTTCTTTGCCACATGCCTTGGCACTTGCTGCTGATGCACGCATAAACTCAGCAAATGCAGCGTCATCCTTCTTACCTTTCTGATACCACTCACGGACCTCTTTGAGGACTTCCACTGTCTCATCAGAGAAAGTCACGTCACCTTCTTTGAGAGGAATGGTCCAACGCTTGATGCATCCCATGCTGAAGTTCATCACTTCACGGGTTTGTTCAATCGGAAGTGCGTAAGGTTCATTACCACGATACGCAAATTGGATGACGCCATTAGTGCACTCCATGACTCTTAGGAGTGCGACGCCATCCTTGTCCTCTTCGGACATGTTATCAAATAGTGCTTGCCAGTCTTTCACGATAGTGGTCTCACAAATTCATTGGACACCATGTCTGTTGCTCCAAACATGCTGTTCATGTACTCCACACCTTTCTCTGGTGTGGTATGGTCTCCACAAGTGAACACATCACAGACTGCCATCCCCTTCTCTGGCCATGTGTGAATGCTTATGTGGGACTCTGCCAACAACACAATGGCAGTTACACCCTGAGGTTCAAACTTATGTGAATGAAGTGCCAGCAAAGTTGACTGACACTTCTTAGATGCGTTATACAACACATCTCTCACAAACTCCTCATCATCCAAAAACTCCTCAGAGCAACCTTTCAGAGTAAAGAGAATGTGTCTCATCACCCAAAGGAAGAATCTGGTTCAAGGGCGATGTAATAAGTCACATCGAGATTTTTGTTTCGGAAACGAGACAGCAGTTTGGCGGAAACAACCACATCATAGTTACCAGGAACAATCTTCAGGTTCTCCTCCTTGAAGTTGAACACAAACTCAGCGTCAGTCTCACCGACAACGATGGAGAAATCATTGGAGGTGTCGTTCTTCTTATCACGAGCAACCAACTTGACTTCCTTACCATCACCAATGGCAGAGATGTCAGGCAACTGATAAACAGAAGATGCTTTCTTCAGTTTGTCCAACTGCTGACTGGTGAGTTCGAAGCAGACATCCTCAGAAGGAAGAGAGATCTCTTTCTCAGGAGGTGCAACGATCACATTGGGATCAGCAAAGAAATACTTCGAACGCATCCGACCTTCTTTGATGACCACATAATCATCTGCTTTCTCAAAGTCAAGGTCGGGACTTCCGTGCAGTGACAAACCATTGAGAAACTGGTTCAGGTCATAAATGCCAAAGTCTTTAGGCAGTTCCTCGGTGATGTTTGCTTCCACGAGAATGTTCTTCATCACACTGATGGTGCGAAGACGAGTGCCTGCTTTGAAAAGGATGGACTGGTTAATGCTGCTGAAGTTCTTCAGGAGATTGACAGTCGTTTCAGAAAGTTTCATAGTTATCAGTCTTTTTGTCGTGGAGGCCAGAGAAATGGTACAGAAGGATACAATAATGCATTGCCTTCAGAATGTCAAGTTTTGACTTACCTTTCTTCTTACCAAACCTGGAAAGGTACTTAATGGCATTAGAACGAGAGAATGCCTCACCGTCACCAATGCTTCCGATCAAGTCAAGAGTTTGAGTTTTTGACTCTTCGGATGTGTAATGCGAATGATAAGTGCTAGCAAGATACTCTTCAAGTTCTTTCAGTGCCTTATCTTCGTTGTATTTCCAGAATCCATTCTGGTTGCTCATAACAATAAACTCGTTTGTGTCATCGGGAATGTCTGGATACATTGAATCCAGGTAAGTGTAATGATCTTGGTGCATTATGGGAGTGTATTCATATCCTCCCGATGCACTGATAAAATCAGTGTCGTTCATAACGAAAGTCTTTTCCTCTAATTATACCTCACGAGGGAACTTTTCTCCAGTTGCCGTGAGATCAAACTGGATCTCTGCATCCACTTTATCATACAATTCAATGAATGCTTGTTTGGTCTCATCATCAAAGCGATTCAGACAAACTTCAATTGCTTTAGTCTTATCCTTGAAGATGCTGAAAGCACGGATGATGTGGACCAGACGGCGGGTGCTGATGACCTCATCGATGCCACCATCATAGAAGGTCTTACGGATGATGTCTGCCCAGTCCACCAGGTGCTTGATGAACTTGTCATCGTGACACCCAACAGAAGCAGAGTGAAGACGCAACAGTTTTTCTTCCTGTGCGGGAGTGGGATACTCTTGCTCGAAGGTCACACAGAAGCGTTCGAGGAATGCCTCATTGAGAACATTGGTTCCAATAAAGCGACCGTCATCGCTGCCTTTACCTTTAGTATTTGCAGTTGCAACAACATTGAATCCACGCTTGGGGTGAACCATCTTGCCAATCTTCTTCAGGAAGACACCTTTGCCTTCCAGGATGGACTGCAGACACAGGATCTTATTGGATGCCAGATCAACCTCGTCTAGAAGGAGAACTGCTCCACGCTCAAGAGCCTCCACGACGGGTCCATTATGCCAGACAGTTTCGCCATTAACAAGACGAAACCCACCAATAAGATCATCCTCGTCAGTCTCAATTGTAATATTGACACGGATTAGTTCCCTATTTAGGGAAGCGCAAGCCTGTTCCACAGATAACGTTTTACCGTTACCCGAAAGACCCGTAATAAACGTTGGATAAAAAAGATTGGACCGAAGAATCTTCTTGATATCATTGTGACTACCAAAAGCGACGAAGGTATCATCTTTCTCAGGGATAAGGTTCTGTTCCACTGCAGGCATCGCTGCAGGTTGTTGGAACGTGTGCTCCAGTTGCTCGGTGGTGGTTAGATCCCACTTGCCGCGACCGACCTTATGACTTTCCAACTTCTTTGTAACTGTTTGATAATTATTGCCATTCATTGCACACCAAGCACGGATGTCACCAGAAGTAACCTGGTCACCATAAAGTGCCTGGAGGGATGAGATGATGTACTCTGGACTCAGTGCCATTTGTTCGGGACTCAACTGAACTTACTATAAACGACTGGTTCGGTTTCTTGAGCGATAACAACCAGTTCGTAAACTGTCTAAGCAATCAGTTCTACGAATTGGTTTAATACTTTCTTATTTAGAGACTTGGACCGAAGGGACTTCATAAAAGCACTCTTGATTTGAGTCTTAGAGGCATCCTCCTGAACCTCAAACTCAGTGTCATTGAATAGGGAGTTCATAATGATACCAAAGTATTGATGGTAACCAGAACCAGAGACAGCATAAGACTTGTCTTTACGAGCCTGTTTCATCCTCTTATCATTGATCTCACCTTCATAACGAGTAACGAACTGACGCAAGTCACGAGAGTACATCAATCGAATGCCGATAAGATTCACATCGGGAAAGGTCTCTCTCAAGTCTTTCAAAAGAACTGTAGTGAAATCGTGGTAAGACCAATCAATCGCATAAGTGCGTCCAGTCTTACGATTACGAAGGTAAGAGGAGGAGTTCAAGTGACGAGTTCCCATCTGCGACTTACCTTTGTACTCAGAATAGTACTTCTTGTAAACGGGCAGAGGAGGTGCTTCACCATCAGTCAGAATGACACAATGAACTTTCTGAACGTGGTTCTCTTTCTTGAACTTAGGAAGAATCTTGTGAAGGCAGATGACCGTTTCGTTCAGAGGAGTTCCAGATAGGAAGTAAGGACCAGGAGCAATGTAAGAAACATTGTGGTCGAACGAATAAGCGAGACGCCAGATGTTACTCATCTGTTTGTCCAGTTCTGCTTTCTTTACTTTATGAGAGAAGAAGTGAAGGAGGTTAAAGTCATCATCAACCACCAGGTCATTCTCTTTGGCATTGTGATGATGAACTGGCAGACTTCCGTAATAACGATGGTTGTTGCGATAATTGTTACTAAAGGCATAAACATCGAAAGGAATCTGAACCTTCTTACAGAACCAAATCAGATTATAAAGTTGCCTCAAGGTGTCCATCATACAGTGAGTCATTGACCCAGACCAGTCCAGAATAAAGACCAGACCGTGATTCTTACCGTCAGAGGTTACAGTGATTTTCTTGAATAAGTCTTCTTCATATCGGTAAGCGTGTAGTTTAGAGCACTCCAACACTCCAGTCCGACTAACAGAAGAACGAGCATAAGAATCAGCAGATTTTCGACATTCGAATTCTTTGACAAGGTAATTCACCTCCTTTTGTGCTGAAGTTTTGAACTGTTTATAATCTTCATCAACGTTACTGAAGTCAGCACAAGTCTTTTGCTTGACACCATAAGAATCTTCATAGTAAAGAGGTTCAAGTTGCTCGGCAAAGTAATCACCAATCTCTTTATGGACTCGCGCATTATCAATCACAAAGTCTTCCAGATTGATGTCAGGAACCTCGGCGTAAATGGATGAGCGATGAGTGGGTTCAACAAGTTGTTGGAGATTCTGCTCAAGTGCCTGGTCAGTTTGAACTTCGGGTTCCTGTTGTTGTTCTTTCTGTTCAGACTTCTCTTCAGATTCTTCAGTCTTATCAGATGTGCCAGAACTGGGAGTGCCTTCTTTCTTGCCCTCAGGGTTGGGTTGCTGAGGTTGTTGCTTTTGCTGCTGAACTTCAGACTTGCAATACTCATACAGAACCCGAGCAGCGTCACACGCTTCGTCAAAAGTCTCTGCCTTAGCAATCAAATTCAGAATCTCTTTCTCTTCGTCCAGAAAAGGAATGCTCATAAAACTGCCACCCTTGAAGTGAAGGTTGGCACGGTCAGCAAGATTCATTTGAGGGATCTTATCCTCATCAACTTCGAAGAAGTTATCTGCAACCATCTCCTGATAACCTCGGTAAAAGGTTTTGTTCAGACCAGGATACTTACGCTTGATGAGTTTCTCAATGCGGACATCTTCGGTCACATTGATGAACTGAATGGGAACATCCTCTGGAGGGTCAATGTTTGGAGTGAACAATGCGTGTCCCACCTCGTGACCCACCAGAAGGTCGTACACGATGCCAGAAGCACGCTTCCAGATGGGAAGAGTGAGAACCCTGCCATCCACGTCAAAAGACGCTGTGGTGCAGTTGGGAGAGTTCTCTACGATGAGATCTTCAGTGGCAAGCAACTTAGCAAGTTGTGATTTGATTTCGAGATCGATCATCAGTCTTCCGCTTTGCTTTCATCTTACAACAAAACCCAGGCAGAAACCTGGGTGCGAGACAGTTTTTTAACTGGTATAACCAAACCCCCTTGGAGTTGGAATCTCCTCGGGGGCCTGTCGGTCGGTGTGTCCTCCCTTAAATTACTCGGTTAGAATGTGGCGACAGAACCTCTTGGCGTCGCTATCGTTTCCTCCCACTTCTGCCATACAGGAAAAGTAATCTGCTACACGGTCGTTTAGATCCTCCATCCGTGGTTCTTCATGAATTTCCCAAGTGGCAAGCTCATTATAAGAAACAAGGTTTTTCATAAATGAATACCTCACGTCATGTTTTTATTTAGTGGAAACAAGGAAATGTGACAGCTTTGTAATGAACTTTTATGTCTTGGTTTTCAACTGACTGAATCCCCTTGTCTTCTCAAATTGTAGCACCTCACCGAACTTATCGTCAAGACCAGACTTATGTGAGATAACAAAGATGTTACAATCCTTGATTGTGAATCGAATGATCTTCAGAAACTCCTCTGTACCAAAACCATCCAGAGACGAGTCAAACACCTCGTCCATAATGAGAAGGTTGGTGTTGACTGAGTTCTTAAACCTTGCCACCTCTCTCCAGGTGAACAACAAAGCAAGGTCAATTCTCATCTTCTCACCCTCAGAGAATGATGAGTAAGTGAAGTCTTCATGAATGGGAGTTTCGATGGTCTCGTTAAACTCCTCATCCAACTTGAAGTTGATGTAAAAATCCATCATCTGAAGATACTTGTTTACTGATTGATTAATCAGTGGCAAATACTTCTTGATGATCATTGCTTTGACTCCACCATCTTTCAGAAGGTTGTAAGTAAAATCATGGTAATAAGTGTCTTCCTTCTTACCACCAACCTCTTCAAATGTGTTTTGGAGTCTGTCCTTGAAGTCTTCTAACTTTTCATGCTCAGTATTTCTGTTCTCAAGTTGCTCGGTAATTGTTTGAATTTCAGATTCCAGTTGTGTGATCTGTTGTTGACAACCAGAGATTCGAGTATTGTTTTGAGAAATGCCATGTAAAAGTTGAGTGACCTCCTTAGAGATTCGTTGGAAAGAAGACTCCCTCATCTCTTCGTTTTTAATTGCTTCTTCGAGTTCTTGATAACCCTTCTGCAACTCTGCAGCTTTATTCTGGGAGTCTTCAATCTTATTTAGTCTGAAGGTCTCTTCTATGGATTGTGTACAGGTTGGGCAAACCGTCTTCTCAGTAAAAAATTTATGTTCCTTTACGAGAGTTGCAATCTTCTGTGACAGTTTGCCTTTAACATTGCCAAACTCTTTCAGTTTCTTTGTGGCACCCTGAAGTCCCTCCAGTTCGTCCTGAAGTTTTGTTGACTGCACTTCCAGGTCCTGGTTTTCATGAACATAACCGTCCACACTTGCCAGCAGTGCTGTGATCTTTTCTTTCTTTTGTAAAATGTTATCGTTGCCTCTCTTCTCCAGTTGCTCGATAAAGTTCTTCTGCATTTCAACTTTATCTTTCAAACTGTCCTTCTTCAGATCCAGGGTACGAATCTCTTCACGAAGACTCCGAATCTTCTCCTTGATTAGTGTATTCATCGAGGAGAAGATGCGAATATCCAACAGATCCTCAACCACTTCCCTACGGGAAGCAACAGGAAGTTGCATGAATGGAACAAACGAACTGCTTCCCAGAATCACGATCTGAGTGAAACTCTTATAATTCATCTTCAGAACATTCTGTTCCAACCACTTCTGCTGATCCACAGCAGATGCATTCTGGTCCAGTGGTTGGTCGTCTCTGTAAATTTCAAAGACCGCTGGTTTGATTCCTCGGACAACTTTCCAAGGTGTGGAGTTCACAGAGAACTCAATCTCAACTAAACAACTCTTTTCGTTGGTTGTGTTGACCAGTTGAGGTTTATTGATTTTACGAAATGCTTTCCCATACAAAGAAAAACACAAAGCATCAAGAATGGTGCTCTTGCCTGCTCCGTTAGAACCAATGATGAGAGTGGTCGATTCTTTATCAAGTTGGACTTCAGTAAACTGGTTCCCTGTACTTAAGAAATTCTTCCATCTAATCTTTTCAAATGTAATCATGTTCTTCTAAGCTGTGAGGAGGAATCACAACGTCATCTTTGGTAATTATAGTATAGCAGTGATCGTGTATTTCGCAAGTCTTAATCATTATTTCATCCTCCACTTCCATTACATGCATCTCAGGGAATCCAAGTTCTTCCAGTTGCATGGCATAACGAACAGCATCATCCATCAATTCAAAGATGTAGAGAACTTGTTCCCCATCATCATTCCGAACCGAATAAGCACCTTCGACTTCTTTGCCCTCAACTGCAAGAATGAACATTAGACTAACTCACATGCCTCTTGGTAGATTTCCCTAATCAATTTCTGAACTTTGGACTTATCCAATTCCGTTTCAGTTTCTTCAATGTAACGATCAAGAATTGTTAGCGTGTCTTCTGACTGCAGAACTTCATCTGCTTCCTTATCATACCAACCACTAAAGTCAAAGTTCTCAACAATCTTCAGATCAGCAACTCCAGTCTGATAAAGTTTATCAATAAACTTCTCAAACTTAACAGTGTTGGATTTATTTACAACAACCACTTTGACAATCTTATTTACATAAGGTGTGGCATCAAAGAGTTGATGATCGGTGTCGTCATACTTGATGGAATAGAACATCTTGTATGGGTTATCCACATACTCGTGTTCTAAGGTTTCGGTGTCTAGGATTGTGAACCCACGGTTATCACCCACGTCGGTCCAATACATCTCATAAGGATTACCTAGGTAGAAGATTCGTCCGTCAGTTGATCTTGTATGGTAGTGACCTGAAAAGACCTTTTCGAACTTCTCAAATAACTTGCTCTCCAAACCATGGTCCATGACGATCTGTCGATTAACTCTAAATCCGTTGAGTTCAAGATGCCCCAACGCGACGTTGCAACGAGTCTTTTGAACAATTTTGACAGTGTTTTCTTCATTTTCACTATTGATCCAGGGTACAAGTAAAACGTCTAACCCAGCAACAGTCGCTTCTGCTGCTTCCGAATAGACATGGACATTATCATATTCTTTCAGTAACAACTCAACACTGTTAACTGAGTTCGTGTTCTTATAATAAGCGTCGTGGTTACCAGCAATGAGGTGCATCTCAATGTCTCTTTCCTTCAGTGGTTCAAACACAACACGCTTAGACCACTGGAGAGCAGAGAAGTCAATGCCTTTACGGGAGTCGAAACAGTCTCCCATGTGAATCACATGTTTAATTCCCAACTCATCGATTGTTGGAAAGAAGATGTTGGCATAGAACTCTTCAAAGTAATCATGAAACAGTTTAGAGTTCTTACGGGCACCATAATGAGTGTCCGTGATGACAGCAATCTTCATGAATAACGCAACTTTGCGTGCACAGAATCCTTGATGCTATTGTAATCGGAATAGTTCTCTGCGTCAAGATCGTTGGCATCGAAGACTTCATCAAAGTTTGTCTTCTCAAGAATCTTGTTCTTGATCTCCAGTTGCTTCTTCTCCTGAGAGATGCGTCTGAGGAATGCGTAGTAAATGATCTGAGTAAAGTAAGCAAAAGGATTCTTTGACTTCTCAGAATTGAAGTTGTGGATGTAGCGAACACAGTTCTCAATTCCGTCACAGATCATGTCCTCACGGAACATGTAATTGACAAAGTTTGGTTTATAAGACAAACGATTGGCCATCTTCAAGAAACAGTCACCAATGTAACGAGGGATTGGTGGCTTGGGTTTCCCTGCTGCCTCTGCTCTCTTCACCTCTGCGAAGTAAATCTCAATGGCATCCAGAAAGTCTTTGTTATTGACGTAATGTTCTTTGGCTTTTGGTCTGGCCATGATTTTGTATTTCTTTGTAAGAGTCGTCATTCATAATGTGATTCATATTGTTTTTATTCTAACAGAACTCATTCAGCTTAACAAACCTCTGTTCTGTTGATAAGATAGGTTTGTCGCAGTTTCAGGTTTGGCTTTAAGAGCTTTTATAGAGCTTCTCTAGAACCTCTTTGGTATCCTTAACGTTTCCTAAGTAACCCATCTTACGGTCCAACTTAGAGTAATTGGACTTGTTAGACTTACGAACATAATCCTGATACATGATGATCATTTGAATGTCCTCAGACTCAGACATCGTGAGAACATCATCAAGATTAATCATGAACAAATCTTCAGAAGAAGTTTTCAACCAAGGTTCAAGTTTGTAACCAGTGACTTGACCTCTGATCTTGATTTCATCAACACAAACAGGATTGGAAACGAGAAGCATTGTTCTGTCTCCTTCATCAGATGCTGCTACTTTACAGAAGATTTCATCACCACATTTGAGTTTGATTGTGGCAAAGAAGTCATCTTCGATCATATTTACCTCCTTATTCTTTTAGGTCTACTGTAACGATCTCATAGTTAAAGTTTTCAGAGACATAGATTTTGATTCTTTCGATGAAATGATTCAGTGTGTAGTTCTTTCTTGAGTTGAGAGTAATGTCATCAGCGATATCATAGAGTCTTGCTTTGACTTTATCTTTTCCCTTTCTCAGAACTCTTCCTATACTCTGGAGATTACGAATTCTTGATTTCGAAGGAGAAGCAAAGATTACGTTATGAAGATTTTTAATATTAATACCAGTGGAGAATGTTCCGAAAGATGCTACGATAATTGCATCCTTCTCCTCTTCGGTAATTCTTCTAACTTCTTCTCTCTCATCGGTGGCAACACCACCATGGATATAAAAGACTTTACGTCCTTCCTTTACTTTGTTATTTATCATTTCGTAAAGCAAATCTCCATGAGATTCCACTCTGGTAAACAGAAGAAGAGTGTTACCTTTGAGGTCACAAGTCAAATTAGTTAGAAACTTGTTTCGTCGTTCATGAGAAATCAGATATTGAATTTCATCTTCATATGTGTCAAACTTTTTGGGTTTGTGTTTCAGAACCACACACTGAATGTCAAGAGTGGCAAGGTGTCCCTCATCAATAAGTTTCTTGGTCTGAGTGACTTTGTAAGATGGACCAAAGAGTCCTTCCAGAACCCATTTGTGTGTCTGAGTTCCATCGAGTGTTCCTGTGAAACCAAACCTGTATTTCGCATGATGTAACTTTGTCATTACACCAATCAAAGACTTACTCTTAAACAAGTGTGCTTCATCACCAATGATGACATTGAAGTCTTCGAAGAAACTTCTGTCTAAGTTATAAATGGATTGCCAAGTTGTGATGGTGACTTCATTGACATTGGTTCTTTCACGTCCAGCATAAATCCTGTGACAGTGATTCTGAGCATCCCATCCATACTCTTGAAAGTCTTTGAACATCTGTTCCACAAGAGAAGTTGTGGGGACCACCAAAAGAATCTTTTGTTTTCTTGCAACAAAGTATCTCACCAGTGTGTAAATCATGAAAGACTTACCAGAGGCAGTGGGTGAGATGAGAAGTTTTCTGTTATATCTCAGCGCATCATAAACAGCATCAATCTGATAATCTCTGGGTTGGAGATGTGTGATGGCATTCATGTAATCCTTGACACCGCCTTTACTTACAAAGTCATTGACTTCGAAAGGCAATCCGTAAAACTTATTATTTTCAAACGAATAAGTGTATCCTGCTTGATCGCAGAATGCCACAATCTTATCCAACAGACCAATGTAAATCCTCTTGGTCCTCATGTCGAAAAGGTGAATCTCTCCGTTCCAATTCCTTTTACGATATTGAGGCATGAACTTTGCATTGGGTGCTTCAAAGGTAAAGCGATCCCTTAGTTCATATTCAATGTGAGGTTCAGTTGTGATCTTTAGATATACTTCGTTGACTTTTTCAATAACAAGGTCAGCCATGTCACCATGTGTCTGACCTATTTAGTTACCCAAGTCCAGCTGAGAATCTCATAAACTCAATGGCATTCTTAATCTGATAAGTTCTCTGTGCCAACTGTTTTAGAATCTCTTCAAGATACTTCAGCATGACATCATAATATTCAATCTTCAACGAAACTCCTGAGAGTTTTTCATCAGCATCCAAATACTTCTGAAGAGTGTCTTTATCTCGAATCTTTTTAGGGAAGGGGTTGTCGATGTAAACTTCTGGATCTGCTTTGCCTGAGAAGTATTCATAACGTTCGTGGCGAATGTTCTTTCTTTGTTGATCCGCCTTCTTCCTCAACAACTGAATGTTGTTATACAAGTCGTAATACTTTGCGTGAAGGATGGGGATGTTGAGTGATTCGGTGTGGAGATTATCATGATCCATCTTGGAGTCTTTGACCCACATCGATTGGATTGTTTCAAGGTCAACCATTAACAGCAGGACGTAATCTCGTCAATATTATACATCATGTATTTAAAACTGACTTGTGCAGTAAAGAATTCTGCATCTTGCAGCGTTGCATCGAATTGCAGAGTGGAGAGACGATAAGGGAACAGGTTCTGATACTTGACCTTGAACGATGCGTTATTCATCGAATCAAGAATTGTCATTGTACCGTCAGAATACAAGTTCAATTCTGAACGTGGTTCTTGTTCGACATTAATGGTGTCGCTTTTCTTCTGCCAATTATAAATCTCACTTAGACTCTCTGGGAAACCGATTCCACGAATCCAGTTTTGAATCTCCATATAGTTTTTGAGATCTTCATCGACCAAGAACTCAAAGGTCAGGTCTTCAAAGTCAATCATTGTTCCTGGAAGAGGAATCTCTCTCAGGTAATTTGGTTGTCTGGCAATGTCCAGTTCCAATGCAGGCAGGTTAATCTTTCTTCCAAAGTAAGAAACCTTGGGTGCACGATTAACTGAGAACGTGAAACCTCTGGGTTGCAGAAAGTTTCTATTCTCAATCTGGGTGTTAATTGGCTTCTGAACTGCCATGGTGTTTTTTAGTTATTTATCAGCAGCCTTTGATCTGAGTGGCAATCTCACCACCAACGTTGGATCCCATGTCTTGTCCCAACATTACTGCCCAACCTGCTGCGAGCCATCCGATGTAAGGAATGCCTGCGATTGATGGTGCGGCTGCTGCTCCTAAACTTGCACCAACCAATCTACCTGCATTCTCTCCTCCACCTTCCGCCTTGATGCACTCTTCGGACCTCGCAACTGGCTTTCCCTCAGAGTCAACCTCCTGAGAAACTTCATTAGGAACATACTGTCGTTCAACAGTTGTGGTTGATCTTCCACCGATTCCAAAGACACCATTGGATTGATCGGTATAAGTCGTGTTATCAAGAACAGTGGGGTCATGTCCTTTATAATCAATCGTGTAACTTCCGTCTGGATTTACAGTGATTGAATACGTTGTGTAATCTCCAACTGGAGGATAATTAATTTGAACTGGTTCTCTCTTAATGAGGTGCCCAATCACTCCGATGTGAGCCACTGCAATGATGACACCAACACTTCCAGCGAACCACTTAATGTATTTCATAACATCAGAAGTGAGTGATGTTATTTATTCCACATATCTTCGAGAATGAGGCGATACAAGTAATCCTTCATGTAAGAAAGTTCCTGTTGTTCCTCAATGGGACATGCAGGGTAACCTGGCCAGTTCTGAAGATAAAAGCAAACAGACTTATAAAGGAGTTTCACATCTCTCATGTCAAACTCCATGACGTAATCTGGATCTTGTTGGAAATCTTCTTCGTGCATTAGTAACCTGAATCTGCGACACACATACCAATACAAACTAACCCGTTGGATGCTGTCCGCCCACAGTGATTACAGAGAACAGGTTCGTCAGTTTCTTCTTTTTTATCTTCTTCTTCCATGGTAATATTTAGGGGCAATAAAAAAGGGACCCGAAGGTCCCTTGAGAAACACAGAAGTGTGATAAAAATCACATGAGGTTCTTAACTTGAACTCTTCTGTAGTAACGGTTGGAGTTAACGCGAAGGCGTCCGAGTCCTTGGGTTGTACCCTCAGCGAATGGGTTGGCAACAAGACCATAACGAGTCTTGAATCCAATTTTTGGCTGGAAGGTGTCCTGACCGACGGCACGAACCATCTGCAGGGGAACATAAGGACAATAGAACAGACCAGCGTCATAAGGTGAAGAACCCTTATAACCAACGACGTAGTACTGGTTACCTGAATCGGTTGCTGTGTTAGCAGCAGCCAGGTTAGCAGCATATGGGTCGATGTAGACGCGGAACTTACCGTTGATGGTACCAGCGAAGGTGTTGCCAGTGTCGTCAACGTTCAGGTTGGCGTTCAGAGCAGGAGTGTAATCCAGGATTCCAGCCATCGTCAGGGCGGAGGCAACGTCTGCAGAGCAGAGGATCATGTTGCCCTTTCCACGACGAGTTCTCTGTGCGATAGCGTTAGCGTCGCGCTCGATTTGGAACAGGAGACCCTTGAACTTCTCAACCGACCAACGTCCGTTGGAGTCGATGTCCAGGTCGAATACACCAGCAGTGGCAGTGTTAGAAACAGCGCCTTGCTCAGCAACCTTATAGATGGTTCTGATAACTTCGCGGTTGATCTCAGCCAGGATCTCTGTGGAGAGGATGTTGGCGAGTTCAGCTTCAGCGTTCAGACCGTGGATTGCCTTGAGGTCCTGGGCGAGTTCCAGTGAGTACTCAGCCTTCAGGGCTCTTGACTTGGCGGTTACGGTGACTTTCTCGATCGAGAAGGCCATCTCGTTGAACTGGTTACCAGTTCCATTACCCAGGTTCTCAGCGTCACCTGTAACCATTCCCTGACCAACGTCATAGGCGGTTGAGGTGGCAGTACCTACAGGGTTCAGGACCGATGGGTTAGTACCAGACTGAGCAGTTGTACCCAGACCAGCGTTAACGTCGGAGAAACCAGCGGTGAGGTCGAAACCGTCATCCTGACCTGAGAAGGCGGAATCGGCTTCGTTGAACAGTGCTTCCGAACCACTCTGTGAAGAGTAGCGTGAACGCATTGCGAAGATCAGTCCAGTAGGACCGCTCATTGGTTGAACACCAGCCAGGTCATAAGCGACCAGGTTAGGCATTGCACGTCTGATCAGAGAGATCAGAACGGGGTCGAAACCAGCAACAGGGCCAGCAGCGTCAGCACCGCCACCGAAACCACCTGAAGCACCAGCAGCGTTACCGCTGTTGGTTGGGGTTTCCATCAGGTTGATACCTGAGTTAAATGCAGATTCCTCACGGAGGAACTTTTCTTGGTTCTCGAGCAGGACAGCGGTTACAGCTCTTCTGTGATTGTCCTTGATGGGATCAAGGCCTTCATAGTCGAGAAGTGGACTCCACTTTTCCTGCAGATGTTCGGATTGGAACATTTGCTTTTACCTCTTGTTTGTTTGAATGTTAATGTTAAGTTCAGGACTTTCTGAATGCGCCCAGTGATCTGAGGTATGCATCCATGCTGTTGCTGTTAGGAGCAACAGTTGTGTCAACACCCTCGGAGAGTGTTTGTGGGGCTTCAGACTTGGCAGCTGGGGTGGTTCTGGCGAAGTATGACTCCTTCAGAGTTTCCAGCTTTTCACGATATTCTTCTTCACTTTCAAACTCAACACTTTCGGCAAGTGAAGCGAGCTTCTCTTTCTGAGTGGCAGCAAGGCCTTCAGAAATCTCATCGAGGATAGAATCAGCGGTTGATTCAGCGAGACGCTTGTTCAGTCCGATGTTCTTCTCAATCTGCTCGTTGAGTTTTTCTTCCATATCATCAAGTTTTTCTACCATGCTCTCAAGCACATCATATTTGTCTTCAGGGATAGTTACATAATGTTCTTCAAAAAGACCCTTCATTCCAGCAAGGAATGATTCGGTCATCTCGGTCTTAAGACCGTGCTCGATGGCGAGTTCGTTCTCGGTCATCCACTCTTCAGCGACGTATTCGAGATACGAATCAACGCGCTCAACCAGGGCAACCTTCATAGCAGCAACCTCTTCTTGAAGTTGTTGCTCGGCAGCCAGTTGAAGTGCTTCTTCGATTTCTTGAGCTTTGGCATTCAGAGCGGCTTCGAAAACAACCTTAGCCTTTTCTCTGAACTCTTCGGAGAGATCTTCGCCACCGAGGAGAGCGTTGACATCCTCTTCGATGTCATACTCAGCAACGACTTCTTCTTCAGCTTGCTCTTCAGCAACAACCTCTTGATCTTCCAGAACCTCTTCGGTCTCTTCGCCGTAGGTGTTCTTTTTAGAAGTGTCGATAGGATCGGCAGGTTTAGCGCCTTTGTTTACCACGTCGTGCACCGTCTTGATCTTTGGTTCTTTGAGTTTTGCTGAATCGTTATCTGGCTTATAGTTCTCTGGAGTAGGACCACCCAGGTCTTCGTAAGAAGCCGAAAGTCCTTCACCAGCGTTAGCCAGTTTGCCTTGAGCCTCAGCGGGCTTGGCGTTTGCGTTCACAGCAGTTTTGGATTGCTCCATTTCTTGTAAATCTCCGCGAGACATTTTAAACTCCGATAAGCTCGTATACTTAATCTTTATTTATTTATAAATCCAGACTTTACAGTGAGTTCAGGAAGTTGTTGAACAGGTCCAACTTCTTCTCATCAAGCTGCTTCTGGGTGACAAGAGTGTTGATTTGCTTGTAGGTTTTCTTTGCGAGGTTTTCGCGCAGAATTCCACCATCCCAAACCCACTCTTTACCTTCCATAATTCCCTCAACAAAAGCATCGGGAGCAGAAGGATCTGCTACAATATCAGCAGCAGTTGAGAGCATAAAGTCATCACCAACGATGTTGACTCCCTCACGGGTTGGTTTCAGTGAACCAATTCCTCTTGAGGAAACTCCCAGTTTTACACCTTCACTGATAAGTGATTCAGCAATCTTACCCATTGGGGTCGAAAGAATCTTTGCCTTACCAATGAAGTTAGAACCGTTCTCTTTCAGAGAAACGATCTTGTGTGAAACACGGTCAAGGTTGACGGTTGGACCATCGGGGTGACCGAGTTCTCCAAGTGCTCTACCTGACTGAACGTGGTTCTCGTTGTATCTCTGGACTTCTCTTCTCAGAGTTTCCATTGGATACATTCTTCCGTTTCTGTTCTTGAGGTCACCCTGCAGGAAGATGCCTTCGATGAACATGGACTTTTTACCGTTCTTTTCTTCAACGATAAAATCGACCGATTCGATTTCTTCTCTGATTAGTTTCATGGTGCCTCAGGAATCTTGAACTTGTTGAATAAAGGCTGTGCCTGTTCCAGAATTTGTTACCACAGAAACCTTGATTGATTTTCTCAAGGTTGCTGATACCCCATTGAACACAGTTGTTACAGATGCAGAATCATAGGAAACTACGCATCTTGTGTTGTAATAACCACCAACATTGGAGGTGTTATTAATAGATGCAATCTGTTGGTGCTCAAAGTCCAGATCACTTTGTCCATCAACCGTCAGTGAAACATATTCACCAACAGCAAAAGGACAACCAGTTCCTTCGGGGAAGTCAATCGTCGTGGTTGCACCAGTGGTAATTCCGACAACTCTTTGTGATTGAACAGGACCGATACTAATCGTTTCGGGTTCTCCTGTCGTTACATAGTAGTCAAGTGCAGTCGCAACTGGATCTCCTCCAATTTTGACGTGCACACCAGCACCTTCGGCAGCAACACGAATTGCATCTGATTGTTGTGCAATCGCAATCGATGTTGAAGCGGTTCCGCTAGTTGAAAGTGTGGTATTTACACCAACTGGTTTTAGGGCAGCCATTATTCAGATAACAATATTCTTATCTAGTTATTTATTCTTCTTCTGTTTCAGCACTGAGATCTACGTCGGTTTCGAACTCAACGGGTTCATCCGAATCGTCGAGATCTACATCAGAACCGTCGTCGAAAACCGAAGCAGCAACTTCTGGTCGAATTGCTTCGATCTTTTCTGCGCTCTTTGCAAAAAGAATATCTTTGATTTGGTCACTAATTTGTGCTGATGAGGGATCATCCTGCACCAGCAAATTCATAAGGTCGTCCATCGCAGGCATTGTAAAAAGTAATAATCTACAGTCTTATTTAGATCTCACCACCAGGGGGATTTTTGGGTGAGGGAGTTTCTGTTGCTTCTGGTGCTTCAGGTTCCAGAGGTGCTCCACCAGATCCCATGGCATCAGGAACACCACCAACTGCACCAGGTTGACCAGGTGCTTCACCTGGAAGTTCAGCAGGAGCATTGGGGTCAGGAATGACACCTTCTGCAATCTCTTTTTCGATGAGATAATCCTGTTCCAGAATCTCTTCGTCAGTCTGACGGAGAATCTGTCTTCTGACGTAATCTTGTGAGTAATACTTACCGATGTAAGGTTCAGCTTGAGACACAAGGTTCAGTCTCCCTTCCATCAACTCCGCATCTTTGAGTTCAGCGAAGTGATTATCATAAAGGAAGTCATACTGAATGTGATCTGCCATCACCTCCCAATCTTCGGGAGTGCAGATGTTCTTCAGAAGAAGTTGAGTTCTCAGCATATCCTGGAACATCTGAGAGAATCTCTTTCTCAGTCTTCCAACAAACTTGGAGAACTTGACTTCATCTCTCAGGATTTCAGAAGAACGACCCAGTGAGAAACCACCTTCCCCTTCGATTCTTGTCTCAGGAACATTCAGTGCTCTGTAAAGTTTTCTTTGGAAGTATTGAATGTCAGTAATTTCACCAAGGTTCTGACCACCAGGCAGTGTGGTAATCTCAGTACCACGACCACCTTCACGTCTTGGAAGCCAGAAGTCTTCCATCATTGACATGAATTTCTTGTCGTCACGAATCTCACCAGTGTTGGCATCATAAACCAACTTGTTTCGGTAACGCATCATGACATCACGAAGGTATTGTTCTGCCTTCATCTTGGGCAGATTACCAACGTCAATGTAGAAGATGCGACGTTCTGGTGCTCTTGACAGACGATAGATGACGAGGGAGTCCTCAATCATCATCAACTGGTTCAGTGGTTTGATTGCCTTGTGCATCCAAGACAACGTTGATCCCTTGTTTCTGTCAACCAGACCAGAGGTACAATATGTGACAGAATCACGAGTCATTCTGATTGCTTTAGTGGGTGCCGCGCTATAACCAGTATTGACTGGTCCACCATCATAAGTACCTGGATTGTAGATGAAGTATTCTTCAATATCAGGGAAGTCATAATTTGCAGGGTTTGTCGAACCTGCTGCTCTTTCCAATGACTGAACGCTATCCTTTCCTTTCTTTTTCAGTTGACGCATATAACGCATCTTAGATGCGTCAATGTATCTCAGTTCTTGAATCCCATCCTGAGGTCTCTTTTGGTCAATGACTTTGTTATAGTACAGTCTTCCGTCGATGTACCAGTTACGGAAGATTTCGTGTGCTTTCTTATCAAAGTCGAGAAGTTCAAGAATGTATCTGAACTCTTCTCTAATTTTCTTTTTGATTGAATCGCTTGCCTTCAGGTTTGACAGTTCGATTGATACAGGACTGTCATTTGTATCAGCAACGATTGCTTCATTCACAATGTCTTCAATTGCGCTGTCACACTCAGGATAAAGCGACATGCTGCGATAACGACGAATCAAATCGTTCTCGTTTTTGTAGACACCTTCGATGTCCACATACGAACCAAAGAACCCCGAACTGACGTAGTGTTCAGAACCATCTAAGTTATTAGGTGGAACTGGACTAACTACGCCAGGTGGAGTCCTTTCGCTATCTTCAATTGAGAAACCAAATAATCTCGCAGCCATTATTAGAAACTAGACTCTTTTGTCTAGTTATTTATCAACGAATCAGAACCTCTCCAGCGTTGGTTCCGCTAGACTGTTGTGATTCACCAACTGAGAAGTACTGAACCTGGAAGGTTACTTGGAATTCTTCGATGGCATTGGTTTGGTCATAATTGAGATCAATGGCACTGATTTCAGTTGGGAAGATGTCATAGAACTTGTAAGTTCTCAGAACAGCAGACTCACCACCATCATTGTTGGTTGAGAATGTTGTTGCGCCCCTTCCGAGTTGCTGAACATAAGCATCAGTCATGTAAGAGGTTGGGTTAGAAACGCCAGTGGCATCATCCAACTTGCTCAGTACATTTGACCATCTTTCGAAGGCAGTTCTCAGTTTGAAGTCTTCGTCGTTGATGACGGTAACAACCCAAGGTGCGAAGGTTCTGTCTCCAGCAACCTTAAGGTTTCTTCCTCTAAAAGGAACAGAGATTTCAGAAACTGTGGAAGCAGGCAGTTGCGCTGCTTTACACAGGAATTTGAAAACACCGTTCTCGCCGTCATCTCCACTTCCCCAAGCATCAACAACGGATGCTGGGAACGAAGGGATTGAAACTTCGAACAGATTGGGGCGGGCTGCACCACCCGCCAGTTTAGATTTGAATTGTGAGAGTGTTCTGGTCTCAGCCATTGTTAGGTCCTCCTATGTTTATGTAGTAATGATCAAACAGTTCCAACAACTTCTTCGAAGGCAACGCCAGTGCGGGTTGCGACGAAGGTCAAGGTGACGTAGTTGATAGACTTGGTTGGTTTCAGATAAATGTCTGCTCTGAATTCATTGTTGTCAATCACATCAGGAGTGTTATTAGTTTCATCACAAACAACCAAGAAGTCGTAGATGCCTCTCTTCGCTTGAACGTCGCGGAGATAAGGTTCGACGATGTTGACGAAGTTGGACCTCGTGTTAACATCGTTGAGTTCGAACAGTTGTGCGTTAGCAGCACCCTCAAGTGCTTGCTCAACTGTCAGGAACAGGCGACGAACGTTGATTCTGTCGAAGGCAGAAGAGTAACCCAGGGCAGTCTTATCACCGAAGAGAACAATTCCTGTTCCTCTCTGGTTGATGATTGAGTTGACTCTTGCTGGATACAGCAGGTCTCTCTGTGCCTTATTGGGGTTGTAAGCGAGTTTGATGGCATTGTTCAGAACACCTCTTTGCTGACCAGCAGGTGAGAACCAGGGGTAAGCAAGGATGCCAGTTCTGACCATCAGACCAGCGGTGTCACCGTTACAAGGGATGTAACGGAACTCATTGTTGAAGCGATCGTAAGTGTACTTGTAACCGCTGTCAAACACTGCATAAGAAGAACTTGACAGAGGAGCGAAGTATCTCAGCAGGTTATTGGTTTGTGTTGTTGAGTTGGAAACGTTGACGATGTTTGCTCTGTGGGGCGAAACACAAGCGACACAATCCTTTCTTGATTCGGCAAGAGAGATGATGTAGTTCGCTTTTGCTTGAGAGGAGGACTCAGTTGTGAGACCAGGACCCATCATGATGAAGTCAACTGCTACTTCATCTTTGTTGTCGAAGTAACCGTAACCAGTTACCAGATCGCCCAGAGTGGCTTCCATGCCGCCACCTGCTTGATAATCAACACCACCACCGAGGGTGTAACTTACGTTACCGATGGCACTGAACTTGACACCTTGAGCGTCCTGACCCCAGAGACCTTCAGAAGTTGTGTACTTAGTGAAGTCGGTTGAGAAACCAGTTGCCAGAGGAGCAGTGCCCCAATAAGCGTCATCAGCAGATGATGGGTTGTGACCAGCAAAGATGTACTCGGATCCATTAGCGATGAAATCCTTGTAGTAAGTCTTGGTTGGAGCGTCTCCGTCAGCGGAAGCGTCAGCAGCCTTCGACAGATTCAGGTGTCTTTCCAGAATGTTACCCTGGATTCCAGTGACCTTACCAGTGTCATCATAAACAACAACGTGGATTCCATCACCGCCACCGTTTCTGCTGCTTGAATAGTTGCTGCTTACAGGTTTTGGAGCGATGGACTTCCAATAAACTGTGGAGTTGGTCAGACCAAGTGTCTGCTGGTCGTACCAGTCGAGGATTGAAGCAGCAGTTGCTGTTCCAGTTGTGACTCCAGAGTTGTTGACCAGATTCAATGAATCGGATGCTTCGAAAGATTGACCTGGGTCGCTCTGACGATAATTGATTGGATAAGTTGTTCCAGCGGAAGAAACTCTTGCAACAATCTTAACGTCGATTGTTGAGTTTGAGTTGGTTGCGTCCGTTGTAACACCAGTGATGATGCCCTTCAGATAACCAGTGAAACCAGTGGTCGAACCAGCGCCAGGAACAACAACGTTTGACAGAGCTGCGGTTACACCGTAACCAATAACACCACCGATTGCACCTGGGTTGGTTGTTGCAATTCCGATTGTTTGGTCAGCAGCGTTGTCGATGACGCAAACTTTCAGGTCGGTTCCCCAGTTACCAGGGTTTCTTGCTGCGTAATACCAGGAAGTGTCAGTTGTATGGTTTTGTTCGTAATCGTCGTAGTTGTCAACTCTCAGAGAAGTAGTTGAAGCAATGCCGACACCAGCATTTGCGTTTGCCAGTGAACCACCACCGATTCTAACAACCTTCAGAACACCGCCGTAAGACAGGAACTCTGAACCTGTCATCCAGTATTCGTACTGACGGTCAGTCGAGATTGGTTGACCGAAGGTGTCGATGTACTGTTGCTGAGTGTTAATCTGTGTAACCTCGTTTACTGGACCCTGTGAAAAAGGACCAGCAATAGCACCAATATTATCAAGAACGTTTTCGGCTCTTCCGACTGTAAGATCAACTTCCCTGATTAGTACACCAGGAGATAATTGAGGAGTCGCCATGTTTTTCTCCCTAAAAGTTTCTCAGTTTATCTGATAATATTTAGAGATTTGGGTGTTTTCAGGGGGGAAATGGGTGGTGAACTGACTTACCAGTCAGGATATGACCAGTCTTGGAATGGATCTTTCTTTTTTCTCCTCTCAACAATCCTCTTTATGGTACACACCTTGCACTCATAAGAATAAGCGGAGGCATTCTTTCCCTTGGTTTTTCTTGTCTTATAAAACCCATCAATGAGGTTCTTGACTTCACCACAACAACGACATCTTCTGTCACTAAGTAATAGATGGTTTAAAGATAACTGGTCGTCGAGATCCATCAATACTTACCCCAGAGTTCCCATCCTCCTGCTGCTACTCCATACTCATCAAACGCATCAGATTTGGAAGCGTACCATCTGTCGCCATCATCAGACACAAAACTCTCAGCGTCCAGGCCATCAGAGATAAAACCAAAAGGAGCCATGTCCTGTTCAATTTGATTCTTTTGCTCGTCATAGAGTCTCTTCCTTACGTCTTGGTCAGTAAGTTCTTTAAAGTAATCTTGTGCAACCAACCACGCATAAATGACCAAACACATTGCCAAGTCATCATTACAACCATCCTCAGCCTCGAACGAACTGTTCTTCTGAATGAAGGTTGTCATCTCAGAGATAATGTCGATATCACAGAAGAGAAGTTTGTTCTCTTCAATCATTGTCTTGAGGTTGAGTGAACCAACCTTTTTCACAGTCTTGGACATCTTGACACCCAGTTGTGTCTTGTTTCCTGAGAAACCTTGTCCAACAACTTGACCTGCTCTGCCTCGCATTGAGCACATCAGCAGGTTTTGATACTCCAAGTCATACTGAAGAATGCTGGCAACTTGATCACCAACGTCATTCACTTCACAAAGAATGAATGCTTCATTGTAAGACTTTGCCACTTCGTAAATGACACTTGGGAACAACATTGGTTTGATGTTGTTGTCTCGGTACTTAGCAACGACTTTGTGTGGGAATGAAGTGATGTCAACCACAACAAAAGCAGAATAGTCACCACCAACACCCCTGGCAACGTCAACGGTTACAACGTAATCTCTGCCAGGTCTTGGTTTTTCATAAATGTCACAACTGTCATTCTTTTCGATTGGTTTCTCATAAACCAGTGACTTCAACTTGGAAGCAGAAATCAGTGTGTCAATCGAACCAAGAAACTCACACTCAAACTCAATCTTGAACTGTTGTTCAGATGTGTTCTTGATGGTCTGTTCTTTCCACTCATCGTCCCTTCCTGGGACTTCTGACCAGTGAACATCTGTTGGAACATATTCGTTTCTTCCCTTCTCCGCATCATACCACATGCGGTAGAAGTGGTTCATCCCGTGGGGGGTTGAGACGATGATGACTTTTGTGCTTTTACCAGAAGTAATAGTAGGATAAACAGAGGCAAAGAACGAGTCAGCAATGTGATTCGGGACGAACGCGAACTCGTCGAGAAAGAGGATGTTAAATGACATACCTCGGACAGCACTCGCAGATGTAGAAGCTGCCAATATCTTACTGCCATTTTCGAGTTCAATGTTTCCTTTGTTCCATACTAGCACGCCCTGTTGCATCCACTTGGGTAAGTTTTCATATGCTGTTGCAAGTCTTGCCAAAAGTTCTCTGGCAGTGGATGCTTTGTTTGCCAGGATACCAATGTTTACACTGTCATTGAAGATGGCATAATGCAACAAGTAGGACACCACAGTAGTGGACTTACCAGTCTGTCGTGGCATCTTACAGATGTTGAATCTGTTCTCGTGGAATCGTGTGATTAACTTCTCTTGGAAGTCATAAGTCCTGAATGGTTGCAAACCATGGTCCAGGGTCACAATCTGGACATAGTTCTGTGCAAAGTAAACAGGGTCATCCTTACACTTAATATATTCCTCAATCTGTTCTGAGGTAAATTCAATTTTAGTATTCGCTTTCTTAAGTAACGGATTACCTAAGTAGACATCATTATCTGGCATAATAATCTTAGAGTTACTTTATTTAACTGTAGGTGACAGCACTTCTTGCAATCGAAACATTACCTTTTTCAATAGAAGTTCCAGCACCAGTCAGAGTGATGTAAGTGTCAATGTTACTGTAACCAGAGTAATCAGCAAGGTTTCTATCTCTAAAGGTAGAGATGGAAACAACATCTGTTGTGGTGATACCTGCATTGTTAGCAATCCACAGGTCTCTGATTCTATATGGCCATCCAGCAATTTGATCGTCATCATTAGGAATTCCATCCAAACTATTAGTTGAGTCACCAAATGACAGAACAGGTTGTGATGTACTTCCAGAACTCTTCATATAGAGATATTGTGAGGTACCAGTGTGAACATGAGTGCCATTGATGAAGAGAAGATAATCATTCACAGAACGATCATAGTAAACTGCCACTGTTGAACCTGGAGGTGCAATCAGGTTGTTAGCATCATCTGTTTCTTGACTCCAACCTGCTTGGAAACCTGATGAAGAATTTCCTTGGAAGGTGTTATTACCATAGTTGTTAGAATTGAAATAAGAGGTTCCAATTCTATAACGTCTATAAGCAATGGTGTGCCAACCATCATCAACAGATTCTGGAGCAAGGATTTGAGATGGAGCTCCCATCAACCAGGGATCTTCCAGTGTGAAACCATAAGACCAATCATGACTGTCAATTCTAGTTCCAAAGTTGTCAAGTGTGGAATCACTTGGAATAATTCTCATATAGAATGCACCACCAATCCAACCACCATTGTATTGTCCAGTTGGTTGGTATCCAGATGTTGCTGAACCAATGCCTGCTTGAGTTCCAATACCAAGATTTGGTCCCCTCAAAGAGTTGAAGGTGCTTCCAATTGGTAATAGAACACCAGAATCTGTGGACCACATTGAACCAGAACCAACATCAGTTCCGTCAGTTGCATCTGATACACTGGTCCATCTACCAATACCATTCAATGCTCCAGCAGAACTATATCTAAATCCAATTAGAGCATTGTTGGTGTTATCATAGTAAAGTGCATGGTTTGTTGCATCATGCTGAACTGAATTATCCCTGTCAATGACATAGTTGACACCATCATTGGCAACAACACCACCACCTTCCAGAGCAACATACTGAGCATCCGTTACATCATCATCAAAAGTCAAAAGAGACTCAGCATCACCAAACATGGTGTCCATTGTAAGGGAGAATGTGTTAATTCCAACAGTTACTGGGAAACTATCAGACATTCCAAAAGGAGAAGCAGCTCTGATCTTTACTGTATAAGTCCCTGGAGATGCTTGAGACCCTCCACCAAGAGCACCAGTGGTATAATTAATACCAAGTCCTGTTATTCCACCATTATCTTCAAGAGCAAAAACTGCATTTGAATCATTAACTGATGCTGTATAACTAACTTGAGATCCCTCATTAATGGTGGTTGCATATCCCGCACTGGTGAAGACAATCTGTTTCAGATCCATCTTCAAATTTCTTACTGTAGCAATACCACCAGCAATTTCAACTGTATAACCCGCTCCTACAAAATTAACTAAGGTGACACCTGTTCCAACAACATAGGATGTTTCTCCTGTAGTTGCTGCAAATCCAATTGCAAGAGATCCACTTCCTCCACTAATACCAGTAAGATTGGAACCATCACCATAATAGGATGTGGCACTTACAATACCAGCAACATTCAAAGTTGCTGTTGGGATAGTTGAACCAATTCCAACTCTGTTGTTGTCAATGTCAGACGTAATATTATTATCAGCAACCAAGTTCGCCGCTAAGCGACTTCTATTGACACTCATCTTTCAGAGACACTTTTTTATTATTTATCCACCTGGGTTGTTATTGTTATCATCATTATCGGGCATAAAAAATTACCTACTAACTTCTTCCCAGTCCATTGCGGCATAAACATCTTCACTACTTGATATTGGAGATGCTGCAATAACAAGTGTAAGTTCGTAAGGAGTTCCAGTTAAACCATTTCTTTCTAACTGGAACTTGAATAGTGCTTCCTTAAGAATATCAACATTTGGAGAACCTTGATTTGCTGAATTGAAAAATCCAGATGCCAATATTCTACCTCCAGTTATGCCAGTTCCATCCAGTTTGTACTCAACCGCACTATCGGCACCTGCACTGACCCAAGTTCCTCCAGTAGTAGTTCCTGATGCTCTTACCTGCCAATTATAACTGATGCCATTATTAACTCCCATCAAAGAAAGAGCAGTCAAGATTACAATAGCATCTAAACGATTTGGAGATGATTTCAATCTTACACTAATTACTGGATAAAAAGTTCCAGCAACGGTCATGCTATATGGTGATGTAATTGGTGTTCCTACAGCTTGCTGTAATCCACGCAACTCATAACCACCTTCAGAAATTACAGTGGAACAAACTTGTTTGAGAGTGCTGCTACTTGTGGTAATACCTGTATTGGTAATCTCATATCTTAGAGGAAGTGATGCTGTTGTAATATAAGTTGATTCAATTAAGTTTGCGTGGTGGAATGAATGGCAATGAATCATTACTCCATTAATTACAAATCCCATTCTGACTGTACCAAGTCCTAACCACTCAATATCCATCCAAAAAATTTGTGCTTTGGATTTATCTAAAGTAATTCCAGAAACTCCAGTACCATCCAACTTATCAACATTCCAATCTTCTTGTGCTACTCTTCTTTCAGTGCCAGTAGATAAACTTCTCTCAACAAAATATGCTGTTGT
>Ga0255766_10000928_pt1 | contig 26914 bp, 19 predicted proteins | sample 071ome_23_FD_179966 | JGI IMG/M metagenome (GOLD analysis project Ga0255766, IMG submission 179966) | Coastal salt marsh microbial communities from the Groves Creek Marsh, Skidaway Island, Georgia - 071403BT metaG (version 2) | ecosystem: Environmental > Aquatic > Marine > Intertidal zone >...
TTTCGGTTGAGAGATCACCAACGGGAGGTTATTCGAGACATGTCTGACTTTGCCGGGGGAGAGGTACGCGCGTCGTTTGTCGTCCTTTTATTTTTAACGCTCTCTCTCTCTCTCTCTCTCTCTCTCAGCGCGTAGATCTTTGTGCGCTTCTCTTTCTCGCGGCGCTACCCGGCAGAAAGCGGAAAGGAGAGAGAGAGAGAGAGAGAGAGAGAGAGGTTTCGTGCTCTGCGTGACGTTTGAGAGATAAGAATTTTTTCCCCAACTCATTGACTTTGGAAACGCGCTTAGCGCTTCGAAGCGCGCGCGTTTGGTATCGAGCGCGCGACGACAAAGCGCGTCGAACACACGCGCAGGCGCGCGTGCATGCAGAATGCGCGCGTTCGCGCATCTGCTCTTAAAATCTTCGTTTCTCTCCAAGCGCTGACTCTTTTTCTCTCTTCTTTCAAAAACACGACAGCTCATGGGCCTTTTGAAAGACACGAACAAAAACTGGCAACCGCAAGATTTCCTCCCGGACCCGGAGTCGGAACAGTTCTTGGACGACATCAAGGAAATCCAAGAGCGATCGAAAGGGATTTCGGACGATTTGATGGTGGTTTTAGTCGGTGATTTGATCACGGAAGAAGCTTTACCGACGTACATGAACATGTTGAACACGTTGGAAGAGACGAAGGATAACACGGGCGCCGACGGGACGCCGTGGGCGCAATGGACGAGAAAGTGGACCGCGGAAGAGAACAGACACGGTGATTTGATGAACAAGTACATGTGGATGACTGGAAAGTGCAACATGAAACCGATCGAGACGACAATCCAGAACTTGATTGGAAGCGGGATGAACCCGAAGACGGACAACAATCCGTATTTGGGCTTCGTGTACACTTCATTTCAAGAGAGAGCGACAAAGATCTCGCACGGGAACACCGCGAGAATGGCGTTGGAGGCTGGCGACGACAAGTTGGCCAAGATTTGCGGTATCATCGCCGCCGATGAAGGCAGACACGAGATTGCGTACCAAAGAATCATCGACGAAGTGAAGAAGAGAGATCCAGACGGAGCGGTGTTGGCGTTTGCCGACATGATGAAGAAACAAATTACTATGCCGGCGCACTTGATGGACGATGGTCAGCACAAAGCGAGAACGGGAAGAGATCTGTTTAGCGATTTCGCAGCCGTGGCGGAACGATCGGGGGTGTACACTGCGGAGGACTACGCGGATATCATGGAGCATTTGATCAAGAGGTGGGATATCAACAACATCACTGGTTTGTCCGCGGAAGCCATGGAAGCGCAAGAGTATTTGATGAAACAACCGGATCGTATCCGTAAATTAGCGGCGTTTGGTAAGAAGAAAGCGGCGAAGAAAGGGCCGATGACGGAGAAGTTCTCGTGGATCTTTGATCGCGAAGTGCAAATCAACTAAGGCGCGATGAATTTCTATAGATGAACGACGACGACGAGAAAAAGAGAGAGAGAGAGAGAGAGGAGAAGAGAGAAGAGAGAGAGAGGAAAACCACTAGACATGTATAAACCCGCGATTTATTCTTATTCGCGATTATTAAACTCGTTTTTAATAAGAATTTAAAAAGAAGCTTACAACATTACTAATGCTCATTCTTACTCTTCTCATGCGTGTCGCTGGAACGTCGCCTCTAAGCGAAACGATAGAAACGAAGTATCCACGTGCGTTTGCAACGGAAGCAACTTCAGGAATCCATTGACGTGCTTCTCAAATTCAATTTCGATGACATCTAAGCTTTCCTTCGCGCCCGTGACGAAATCTTCGCTCAAATAGTCCTCGCCTTCTTTGGATTCGCCGAAATCAACACCCCACTGCTGGTTCATCTCGCGTTCGATGATGCGCCTTTGGTCAGATTTTCGCACTCGCGCGGCATCTTCTATCGCTTCGTACAATTTGAACGTGTGCGATTTGAACTTTTGCACGGATTCAAAAATCAACTGCAAACTTCGTTGCAAAACTTGCGATTTCGTGCCTAACAATGCCTTTTCTATGACTGAACTCAAATAGTTTTCATGACTGGCGATGATGGAATCTAAATCGTCATTCGCTGCGTTTCCGGAAAGCTTACGTTCAAACTCGTCCCACGACGGCTCCAAGACTTCAAACATAACGTAATACTGGACGTCACTGATCAACGCGTGCATGGATTGTCGTACGCGATGACATCGCGCCTGTTCCACCTCCAAAGCTTTACCGATGTTACCGCCTAAACCTTCGCGTTGGAATCTGGACGCAACCGTCGGTTTCATGGCTTTCCATAACTCGCACAGCGTATACTCGGCTCGTTTCAACTTCCAAAGGAATGTAAACGCTCGAGAATATCTTCCCATTTCACGATCGCTGAAAATTGTCGTCAGAGGCGAGCGAAGCTTGTACTCGAGAGAGAACACGTCCCACCCAGTCTCGTCTTCCAGCGGTTTCATCAAACGCACGCTCAAAGCATCGAGAACGTGCTGTTCAGCCAAAGAGGCGTTCGAAACGCGTACGGCGGCGTCTAAATTACTTCGCAATGAATATTGTGATATACCCTCGCGGCTCATCGGGTCAATTTCTTTGTCGAGCTCGTCGTGGATAGACTCCATGAGTGCGTGGATAAAATCGCCTTGACCCAACAACAAGTACTGCTTCAACGCGACAAAATGCGCTTTGAGACGATAACGTTCGAATAAGGATTCTCGGACAGCTGAATCGGCCGCGCGTTTGGCTCTCGAGATGATAGCAGGCAAGACTTTGATGAGCTTTTCAAAATCATTCTCGACGGTAGCGACTGTCGTCGACGCTGACAAAGATGCAAAGAACTCGTCAAACTGTTTCAAAATTGTACGAGAGACGTCGCCCCACTTCTCGTCTTTGCACGCATTCTTCAAAAACGAAATTGCCGCGCCACATTTCAAGGTTTCGTTTGCAGTTTTCGAGGATATGAAAAACGGTTTTGCACTCTCGTCGACGACGAACCCGCTCTTCCACGATACCGAAGAGAAAGGTAATCGACCGTCGTCGATAATCTCGTCGTCGGAATCGAAGCGGTACCATCGGTTTATTGCCTCGACGTCGTCTTCGTTCTCGTTGTCATCTTTATCCATCGCATCGCCGCTTTCGATGCTTTTATTCCTGTGACGATAATATCGGTCATTCCTTTGCACGAAAAACTCGCCAATCATCGCTGCTGATGATTTAGTGTTGGCGTTCTCGGATTCAAAACTACAGTCGCCTCTAGCGCACCACTCTTTCATCGTTTCAAAATAAGGCCTAGCAGTTTTCGCCAAGACGCGTCTAACTATACCATCGTGGACAACATCGCCGGTATCCGAATGCTTGTATAACTCCGCGAGCAACTCGCCACCACGTAGATGTTCCGTCGCATCGCAGACGATGGCTAAAGCGCGCATCGTTCGTTTCGGTTCGTCTAACCACACGAGAAGTCGTCTGAGCGTGACGACATCTGAACCAGTCGGCGCGATGCGATCAGAGATGACGCCGCTATTTCTATTTCTAATATGTGTATGCCTACCACTTCTATGCGACGACGGCGCTAAACTATCGAACGATCGATCGTTGAGCAAAGCTCGATTGTTCATCTCATCGTTGTCTTCTTCAAGATCACTTCTTCCCTCCTCTACGTCCTCATCGATGTCGTCGTTATTATTCTGCACTTTTGCCTCCAAAACGGCTAACATTTTGTAGTGTTTCGATAATTCGTTCGACAGCGCGCTTCGAAACGCGCTCCTCGTCGCGCCTTCAGTGTCCTTTGCAAAAGCTGATGTCGGCGCATCCGATGTCGCTTTCACTTTTCTATACAACCATCCGAGCTCGCAGATTTTCCTACACGCGTGTCTCCTTCCCGGAGCGATAGGCGCGTCCTTTGGAAAAATGACGTACGCGTCGCTCACGAGATCAAACTTAATGTAATTACCATCGATGCCATTGCAAGCGAAAATGCAGTCTCTCACTAACTGTGATTCCGCGACTTCACCGTTTTGTCTACGCTCCAACGCTAATCTATTGAAAGCGTCATCTCTCGGACCGCCGACGGGAGAGGCCGCCGCCGCGGTAGACGGCGAAATCATCTTGTGTTGATGCCTCGGCGTCAACGCTCGCGCCATAGTCGCCAGCGTCTCCTCGCGTTTCTTACTGCGCGCTCTTCTCGCACTGCCGCCATTCCCGCCCGAAGAAGTCGTCGTCGCCAACAACCGATCCACCGTCGCCGAACGCCCGCCGCGGCGGTCTTGTCGCGGCGTTCGCAAACCGTAATACCCGTCCTCGTTCTCCTCGACCACCCGCTTTCCCGCGGAGCGCGGAGAATCGTACATGTAATGTTTCTTCCTCTCCAAAAACTTTTGCTCGTCGTCGTCTTCCTCTTCGTCGTCGTCGTCCTCTCCGGTCCGTCTCAGCTTCCAAAGCAACTGAAAAATCTCCCTCTTTTTCCCAACCCCTCGCTCCCAATCCTCGTCTTGGTTCAACGCGTTGTGCAATCGCGCGACGTCCAACGAAGCGTCGAATCCTTTCCGCTCGTGAACGAAGGATTTTATTCTGTCCAAAATCGTGGTTTCATCGTCGTCGTCTTCTTCGTCTTCGTTCTCGTCTCGCGGCGACAACGAGAAAGCGTCCTTTTCTTCCCGTTCGTTATTTCCCGCGCTGTCGAGACGAAGCGTGCTTCGTAAAATCCGACGCGCGAAGCGTTCCAAATAGTCTCTCTCTTCGAACGTAAACGAGGAGTAAGAATTCGACGAGGCCCTTACTTTTTCCTTTCTCCTGCCGTCGGCGTTATCGTTCGCGAGATTGGCCCGGACGAGTCGTCCGAGAAGCGACGATATCTGCGCCTCTCTTTCCATTTTTTTTGAAGATTTTTGAAAAGTCAAAGCGAGCTTTCTTTCTTTTTTGTCCAAAAACCCTAAATTACGATAACGCTTTTTTGGACAACAAAAATCTCTCATTTTTTTTTCACAATCACATGGACGATCACGACGGAGAACAACAACGAGAAGAACAAAACCGCGGCGACTCGTTCGATTCGCCTTTGGAGTACTCTTACGCGCAGATGCGGACGAACTCGACGGATGGAGAGAACCGCTCTTCTTTCGGTGGGAGCGAGCGGGTGAGTTTGGAAACGACGACGAGGACGACGGTGCGAGAGGAGGAGGAGGAGGAAGAGTGGGGAATCGACGACGAGGGAGAAGACAGAGGTCGTCGAGGAGGAATGGAAGCTTCGAACGCGCGCGTTGAGACGCTTTCGGATGGTGGTGGCGGAGATGGTGCCTCGAAAGACGACGACGACGACAAAGAGGAGGAGGATGAGGAGGAGGTGCGAGAAATTACGCCGTACAGACCGACGTACAGCGTGGGGAAAATCGAAGGTGGAGAAAAAAGGGATTCGATGGAAGAAGAAGAAGAAAAGTTTGCCTCCATGGAGGAAGAGTTTACGCACGAGGCGTGGTGGGAATCGACGACTATGCGAGACGAGAACGCGGCAGAATTTATCGTGAACATCGAAGACGAAGAGGAGACGAGATTATTGCCCGAAGAGGTTGTTTACGAAGAAGATGAAGATTGGTACAACAGACCGGTGGACGAGCGCTTGATTACCGGCATTCGTTTACCCGTGGTCGTGCAAAACGTATCGTACAGAGTCAAGCATAAAACAAAGAAGAACGAGATGATTAAATTATTAAACGAAGTATCCGTGGTGTTCCAACCGTGTCGAGTGACCGCGCTCATGGGTCCAAGTGGTGCTGGGAAGACGACATTGTTGGACGTCATCGCCGGACGGAAGACCCAAGGAACGCTGGAAGGACAGATTTTCGTAGGCGAGAAGATATCGAGCGCAAAAGTTTTGAAAAGTTGCGCGGCATACGTCGAGCAGTTTGATAATTTATTACCGACGCTGACTGTGAGAGAAACGTTATTATACGCGGCAGAATTGAAACGACCGAACGTGAAGGAAAAGTGGCAAGCCGCGATTGCTGCGGAGCAGAGAGTCAAAGACGTGGACAAATTACTCGATACTTTACAGTTGCGTTCGTGCGAACACACGGTCGTGGGATCCAATCTCGAGCGAGGTATATCTGGTGGTCAAGCGAAAAGAGTAAACATTGGCATCTCTCTCGTGACAAAACCGCGAATTCTTTTCCTCGATGAACCGACATCTGGATTAGATTCTGAAACGTCCTGCGGCATCGTGAAAGCGTGTCGAGATCTCGCGGACGGTGGCGTCAACGTTATCGCCACCATTCATTCGCCATCAGCGGCTGCATTTCAGCTCTTCGATAACTTGGTCATGATGAAAAGAGGCTCGATAACCTACGCTGGCGCTCTTTTTGGTGCAAACGGTGCCGAGGCGTATTTTTACGACTTGGGATTCTATTGCGAGCCGACGCTAAACTTTGCGGATTTTTTGGTATCGACCAACGCAACAGACGAGGAGGATTTCGTCGCCAAGTTTAAGACATCTTTGCACGCGAAACACAATCGCGATTTGGTAGAAACCTCCGTGAATAAAGCGATGTCGTTCAAGAAAATGTCATCAAAATCTTCAAGGGAAGGAGGAGAAACACTACCTCCGTCGCCTATACAATCGAAGATAAAAAATAACGACGAAGAAGAAGAATCCATCGAAGGCGTTCCAGATCACGAACCGTTGAATTCTGTCGATGCCGCGAAAACACTTTTCATGTATCGAGCATTGTGCAATTATCGCGACAGAAATTTCATGGGAGCTCGCATCGTGGGTCACGTCGTCTTCTCCGTCGTCATGGCTTCCATGTATTGGAAACAAGGCGACGAATCCGCGTACTCCACCGACGCTGCACAAAACGTCGCCAACCTTCTCTTTATGAATAACGTGCTCCCCGCTTTTGCCTCTGCGGCGTACATGCCTTCTATTCTCATGGAACGTGGCCTCTTCTACCGCGAACTCGACGATGGATGTTACACCGTCTGGTCTTACGGTTTGTACAAAACTATCGAAGAAGTCATCGTCGCGCTCCCTGTCGCGATGCTTTCGCAACTCATCGTCCACTACGGTTGTGGTCTCCAAGGCAACTTCTTCTACGACTGGATGGTCTACTTTGCCGTCGGCCAATGTGGCGCGGCTTTAGCTTACGTTGTTGCCTCGGCGTCCAAAAACATCGACGTCGCCAACGCTGCCTTACCCGTCTACAACGTCCTCCAAATCCTCTTCTCCGGCTTGCTCATGCGCGAGCAACAAATTCCCAAAGCCTGGGAATGGTGGCCGCCAACCTTATTCGTCCGGTACGGATGGAAAGCGCAAATGTTGAACCATTTCAACGGTGTTCTCAAAAATTCCTCCGACTTTGCCGCGAGCGGTGGAGTCTTCTACGACGAATTCGGCGTCAAATCCTTATCGGCGACTGAGTTTTACGACGCCGAAGGCACCGTCTCCTTAAACCTTCTCATCGTTTTCTTCATCTGTGCGTGGTGGATGGTCTCGGCCGGGGCAGTCATGAGCGTCGTTAGGCATCAAAATCGATGATGTTTTATTTGGCGTCGCTTTGCGTCGTCGATGTTGTCCCATCGCGCCCGCCGCGCGGCATCGGGTCTCGGGTGCTCACAATACACAATTGATTCTTTTTATTTATTTTATCCACAAATCCCCTAACTACTTTACGCGCACGCGCGCGCACATATATATACACGATACGAACACGCACGCGAGCGTTCCCAGACATGCGCTCTTCGATGCAAACGAGTTGTTCGCCCTCTTCTTCATCTTCGTCGTTTTCGTCGTCTTCGTCGTCGTTGAGACCGCGTCGAATAGCGTTAGTAGCGCAGAGAAGAAGTGGAAGAAGAAAAAGCGATGAATCGATCGCGCTTTTTCGTTCGTCGTCGTCGTCGTCGTCGTCGTCGCGCTTTGATGAGAGAGAGATTGAAACGCGGGAGCGTTCGCCGTCGTCGTCGATGCATGCATCATCATCCTTCGAACGATGCGAGGAGTTTACAGAGGCAGAAAGACAAGAAGACCAGAAAGAAGAAGAAGAATTTGGAAACAGAAGAAGCAGACGACACGTGCTGACCGCCATGGGCGCTCTTCCGGCGACGGCGGACGTCCTCAAAAATATCGCTCGCCCGGTTCCAGCGGAAGCGCTGACGCCGAACCAAACGATAACGATATCGAAAACGTCCGAGAAAATGTCCAGAGGAGGTACCGTGTCGTCGCCGTTCGCGAACCCGACGATAGATTCCATGGGGTACCACGCGCTTTCGGATAACAAAGTGTACCACAACATGGCGACGGTCGATAAGGAGGCGAGAGAGCTCGTCGGGTTACTTCCGGCGGGAGACGCGACGAGCGAAGACGTGGAGATGTTGCGAGCTAAGAAAAGTTTAGAGGCGTGCGGTACGGATTTTGAACGGTATAAAGTTCTCGTTGGTTTGCAAAACAGAGACGAGAAGACGTTTTATAATCTGTTGCGATCGAACGTGGGAGAACTGCTGCCAATTTTATACACGCCGACGGTTGGCGAGGCGTGCGTGAAATTTGGAGAGATTTTAGATCGTCCGCGCGGCTTGTGGGTATCATTAAACGATAGCGGGAACGTGGACAAGTTAGTAAAGAGATGGCGAAACGAAGACGTAAAGATTGCGGTGATTACAGACGGTGAGAGGATATTAGGATTGGGCGACCAAGGCGCGAACGGCATGGGGATTTCTGTCGGGAAAGGTATGGTGTACGCGGCTAGCGGCGTCAACCCGGATTGGTTGTTGCCGGTACAAATCGATACCGGCACGAACAACGAGGACCATTTGAAGGATCCTTTATACGTTGGTTTACGCAGAAACCGGGAGAGGAGCCAAAAATACGACTTGCTCATAGAGGAAACCGTCTTCGCGATTCGAAAACGGTACGGCGACGACGTCATCATTCACTTTGAAGATTTCGCGCCTCGAAACGCGTTTCGATTGCTAAAGAAATTTCAAAACGTGCCCGGCGTTGTGACTTATAACGATGACATTCAAGGCACCGCGGCGGTCACCGTGGCTGGGTTAATCGCATCTACTCGAATCGAAAACGTTTCACCTTTAGAGAAACAAAACGTTTTGTTCTTTGGCGCCGGTCAAGCCAACGTCGGCGCCGCGGACTTGTTCGTTCGAGCGTTGAAATCGAGAGGATTTAGCGACGAAGACGCCGTAAAACGAGTGTGGCTTTTCGACAGCAAAGGTGTCGTGACAACATCCAGAGCGGATTTCGAGGATTTGTCCAGCGAAAAGAAACGATTCGCGAGAAGAGAAGCGAACAAGGCGTACGACGCCACCGATCTCCTCTCTGCCGTTCAACTCTGCAAACCAACCGCGTTAGTCGGCGCCGCCGCGGTACCAAACGCCTTTTCGAAACCAGTTCTCCAAGAAATGGCGAAAAATAACAAACGGCCCATCGTGTTCGCGCTTTCCAATCCAACCTCGAAAGCCGAGTGCACGGCGAAGCAAGCGTACGAGTACACCTCCGGCAAAGTCGTCTTCGCCTCGGGCACGAAGTTCCCCCTCGATTCAGCCACGCCTCAATACCAACCCGGCTTTGCAAATAACGCCTTCATCTTCCCCGGCGTCGCGCGCGGCACCATCGCCGCCAAAGCGTCCTCGGTAACCTCCGGCATGTTCCTCGCCGCCGCCGAACGCTTAGCCGAACGAGTCACCGGAGAAGACCTCGCCGTCGGAAGCGTCTTCCCGAAAACCATCGACAAACTCGGCGACACCGCGAGAGCCGTCGCCGTCGCCGTCGCTGAACGCGCCGAGAAAGAAGGCGTCGCGCGCGTCGAACGCGGCGCTTTCTTCATCGCTTGATAAAAAATGATATGATTGATTAATACGTAGTAAGTAAACATAGAGTGCGTAATAATACACGTGTTATTAATAGTGTGATGTCGTATAATTTGATGAAACGCAAAAAAAAACAAACAAAAGTGAAAAAAATGCAAAAAAGAAGATAAGAGCGCCTCTCTCAAATTCTTCTTCCCGGGACACAAATACACACGCGCTCGCGCACGGTAACGAATAAAAGATGCACAAAATCACGGACGCGATATGAAGTGACCCCCGTCTCGCTCTCTTTTTTTGTGCACGTGCCGTTGATCTGTGAGAGGAGCTCGCTCTGTCGGAAAAAATGATCGCGGCGCGAACGAAATCTTGTTCACCTTCTTTCCCGAGACGGACGTCCGAGTCGGTCGCGTCGACCTCGTCGACGCCTTTTTCTTTCTCGCCCCCGGGACGACGACGAGGAGTACGGGCGCGGAAACGAGCGCAGTCGGTAGTTGTGGTTCGAAATAGCAGTGGTAGCGATAGTAGCGGCAGCAATAGTAGCGGCAGCGGCAGCAGCAGAAGCAGCAGCACGACGACGACGAGCGCGTCGTCTCCTGGATGGTCGGGGGAGAGGTACCGAGAAGACGAAGCGTTTCGTCCTTCGAAAAAGGAAGAAGAAGGCGACGACGAAGAGGACGCGGCGGGAGGAGGAAGAGGAGGAGCGCAGCAGAAAGTGTCGTCGTATTCGAGGGATAATCGAGCGTTGGCGAAAAGGCTGATTCGAAGTCAGTCTTCCTCTGCCTCTGGTGCTCTTGGTGGTAGTGCTTCGGAAAGAAGGAGAGAGAGAGACGCGAATACCGACGAGATGGATTTGAGAGCGGCGGCGAGATTGTTGAAGGCGTCGCCGCCTCCGAGGAGGACGAAGACGACGATAACGAGTGGTAGCGGGAGTGTGGCGAAGAAGAAAACGCTGACAAACGAGCAGCCCGGGAAGAAACCGTCAACGGAAACGAAACCGTCGGACGAGGAGGAGGAGGCGGCCAAGACGAAGCGAAGGCAGAGAAGACGAAGGAAAAGTTCAGCGATGAAAAACAATAATAACAGCGACGTTAAACAGGAGAAAGAAGGGAGCGGCGACGATAGCGGAAGCGAGAAGGATTCGTTGGATGGCGTGTTGCTGGATGCGCAATCCGAGAACGCGTTGGGCGAAGCGGTGAAGGAATTGTTGAGGTTGGAGTACATCGCCAAAGCGTTGGATGACGAAGAGTTCACCATGCGAACAAGAGACGAAGAGATGGACGCGAGGGACGACGAAAATCCAATGGCAACATCTGATGCTATTTTGAGTATTTTTGACGCGAAACCGAAAAACGCGATGGAGATGATAAAAAATGACAGCAGCAGTAAGAGTAGCGGTAAACGGATGAAAGCCGAGGAGGATATCATGTACGAGCGGAAATTCGCTCGAGCGGCGGGATTGAACGTAAACGAACTTCGCAAACGATTAGACGCCGGAAAGCGCGCTCGACAAATTCTAGTGTCTAAAAACATCGGCTTGGCTCGATTATGCGCGCACCGAACGATGAAACAGAGAAACACGGCCGCGAATTCCAATTTTTCGTACCAACTTTCAGATATGATTTCTGACGGCCAAGAAGGTTTGGTCAAAGCGGCATCAAAGTTTGATCCGTCCTTAGGTTTCCGGTTTTCCACGTACGCGTACGCTTGGGTATTGAGTAGTATTCAGAGAGGTTTAGATTCCAACTCGAACACAATTCGAACGCCGACACACGCGCGAGTGGAGAAGATGAAAATAAAAAATTTAGAGAAAAATTTGGAAGCGTCCTTGGGACGAATGCCGACAGACGAAGAGGTTGCGCGAGTAGCCGGCGTTGACGTGAAAAGAATAGAAACGATTGGTAACTTTGGGGTGAGCTACGCCATGCAACGCGCGACTGGGAGCGGGACCTTTTCCGACGAGATTGGCGATGCGTCAGAGATTTTGGTCGCTGATCAAGGCGATGCAAATGGCGCGACGCCACTGGCTGACTTCTGTACGACGGATGCGGAAGAACGAGCGCTGAAACTCGTCGAACGCGATTTGTTCAAAGATGATTTGGAACACGTGTTTGATACGTTGCTTCCTCGCGAACGGTTTGTTTTACGTCACAAATTCGGTTTAGACGAGTTCGAAGACGAACGCGCGGGGCGTGGGAATTCAATGGCGAACATTTTAGCGAAAAAAATGGGTTTGAGCGTTAACGCCGTTCGGTCGATCGAACAGCGCGCGTTGCAGAAGCTCCGAGCGCCACAACGCGCGGCGATTTTAGAGAAGCACGCCATCTTGCCCGAAGCTAAGTTCACATTTTCATCGAATCCGTTGCGCGTGGACGACCGCCCAATTACCGGCGGCGTCAAAGCCACGGGCCAAAGCAAGAAATCGGTCGAAGATGAAATCTCGGACATATTGTTAGAGCGAGTCGAAGGTACGATCAAAAATGAAGACGTCGAGAAGATTGCGCAAAGCAGCGTTAGGGGCACGACCTGGTCTTCGTACGAGTTGAAATTGATGAGCGACATGCGCGGGAAGGGGATCCCGTGGAAGAAAGTCGCCGTCGCCATCGGTCGCACGGAAACGAGTTGTAAGCAAATGTACCGCAAAGTTGGAGGGTCGACGCGTAAACACACGCCTTCGATGGACGAGAAAACCAAAGTAGCCATGCAGAAGATAGAAGAAGGCGATGCCATCATAAATGCCTGAACGATACAATATATATAGCGACATGTAATAATAAACCGCACACAGCGCCGCATTTGCATAAATACAATACTAACAATAAATACACGCATCTAAAACTACCTAGCTCACGTATAACCCGTCTCTTTCCATGGACGGCGAAACGAGCGCGACCAACTCTTTTAGATTGGTTTCGTTCTTCTCCCCTTTCGCGAAGACGCTCGTGACGCCATCAGATCTTCCGGCATAGTGAGATCCCAAGCGAGATATAGCTTTCTTGGAAGAGCCATAGTTTGTCGTCGCTTCTCCTATGCCGGCGTACGAAGACCCGTTCGCGGGCGCGTTCCCTAACGGAATCCTTAACCCGTCCGGCCCAAAGGAAGGTCCCTGCGCACCGAAATCGAAAATCGCAGGCGAGCCGACGTTGCGCAAAATCTCCATCCCGCTCGCGTCGCCGTTCAAAAAGCTTTGCTCGCTCTTAAACACGCACAGAAATGCACTCGGACAATCTCTGTAATCTTCCAACGAGAAAAATCCCAACGGATTGTACGCCGCGAATCTCGCCCCTTTCCCGGTCTTCCCGACTATCAAACACGGTCCTTTACCATCGACTCTCTCGTGAAAAGCAGACGCCGTCCACCCGTCTCTCGCGGCGTCGTACGCAACCACCAACTCCTCGCCGTCGATTACCGTATTCTCGAGTAACCTCAGAGCAGATTTCATCACGCCTTTCGGAGTCGAAGCGATCAATCGTTCCCTTTTGAGCGCTTTTTCCTCTCGAATCTCCTCCGCGTTTTTCGGCGTGATGGCTTTCATAATCTCGTCGAAGAAGCCGCTTCGAACGACGACGAGAACTTTTTTTTCGGCGCGCGAGGACGAGGACCTCGTTCGCATCGGCGTCGTCGCAGGGGGCATCATCATCGTCCTCGGTGAGGGTACTCTCGCCGAAAGAGAAGAAGTCGTCGTCGTCGTCGTCATCTCCTTCCCCGCATCTCTTAAAAAAATGGAGTAAAAAACGCGTATCTTTTTTTCCCCAAACTCGGTTTAACTGTCACCCCACTCTTCACTCTTAACAACACGCTCGCAAAGGCGATGGCATTTTCTCCCGCAATATCCGCGTCGCGGTTGCCAGCACCTTCTTCCCTCGCCGTTCGCGCGAGTGGTGGTGGCAACGCTTCGCGTAAAAGTAGCGTCAACGCTTCTTCTTCTTCTTCTTCTTCTTCTTCATCTTCGTCACTTTCCAGACGAAGATTCATCGGCATCACCGCGTTGGTGATTCCACCTCTCTTCCTCTCTGCTTCATCTTCTTCTGCGACGGCGGGAGAACAGCAACTCTTAACGGGAGATTACGAAACAGACACGAGAGATATCACCGCGCGCGTTCGAGAACTCTTGCGCGAAGGCAAAGGCGACGTGGAGTTGTACATTAAGAAGTTTGACGCGTACTCTGCGCAGTACAAGTGGGACCACAAGGGGCACACCAATAGCTTTGCGAGCTTGCTCAGTTTGGATCAAATCGTTCGGAAGCAATACGAGTACGCCGGCAAGACGCCGTGGGAAGTCCCTCCGCTGTCGTCGAATAAAGGGGCGATGTTAGAGGCGTACGTGAGGAACAGCGAGAGTTGCTTGATTAAAGAAGCGTATCCTCCGTTTGGTGAGATGGATTCAGCTACGCGAGCGGAGTGGAAAGCGATAGAGTGCAGTCAAGGATTGGTAAAGCCGGTCAAAGAGTGAGAGCGATGGTACTTTACGCGTTCAAAAGAAATACAACGCTGGCTGTTTTTATTTTATTACATATGTATGTACAAATTATTGTCGTCGCTTGTCGTCGTGTTCATCATCGTAGCAGGATCAATCAAAATCAGTCTCTGACGTCTCCTTTCATTTTAGCGTTAGCTTTCGCCTCCTCGCTTTCGTACAAAGGCAAGCGAACGTTCCCTGACTCGCTCGCGATGCGTCCTAGAATACCCACAGTCACTCCAGATACGATTCTCGCGCTCGTCGAGACGCCCATCTTCCTGGCTAACAAGTACGTCGCGGCACCCGCCGCTGCCGGCGTCGCGTACGCCGTCGCGTACGAGTGGAAAATCCTCGGCGGTCTCCCTACGATGACGTCCCTGACCACCCCTCCCCCGGTGGCAGTAAACACGCCGCACGCGATGCAGTTAATCGCGCTCACCCCAGCTCGCACTCCGTTCATGCACCCAATCACACAAAACGCGCCCACACCCAACGCGTCGCTCGCTTCAATCCACCACGCGTCGTCTCGCACCACGTCGAAGTGTTTCTTCGCGTACTCCCATCCGAAAAACGTCGCCGCGCCCGTCGCGAGCGCCAAGTACACGTACTCTTGCTCCTCCATCCAAAACGCTCTCCTCCCGGCACCGAGGACAAAATCTCGTATCGTCCCGCCTCCAACCGCGGTTATTAAACCCACCACCGGCGCGCCGAAGCAATCTAACCCTTTCGATGCGGCTAACAAAGTTCCCGTCATCGCGAACGATACCGTCCCGACGTAATCCGCACCTCTCAACAAACCAGGAACGCTCGTAAAATTCGGATACCTGGGCATTCCATCCGCCGCGACGACGCCGGGACGCGCGACTACTTTTTGCGGCGGCGCGGAGAAAGACTGTTTCGTCACCGCATTTTTGGCCGCAATCGAGGACGACGACGACGAAGAAGAAGAGGAAGAAAAGGTAACCTTTTTATCCATTTTCGTTTTCCCGGCGATATCTCTTCGAAGAAGAAGATGCCCGAAAGCGAAAATCGAATTCTTCTTCTCCGCCGAGACAGCGGCGCATCGTTTTGTTTCGCTCGAGAAGAGAAGGGAGAGTTGGCGAGAAGAAGAAGAGGAAGAAGAAAACGAGCGAGAGGCTGTCGCGGCTGCGGCCGCCGCGCCTCGGCGTCGCAAAGACATCTCTCTCTCTCTCTCTCTCCGTTTATATTTTTGAAGCATTTCTCCGGAAAAAAATGGCAGAAAAAAGCCAGATAAATACACGCGCACATCGTTCGCGCAGAAACGACGAGCGATCGAAAAGAAGAAGAATAAAACCACGATGGGTGGTGTTTTTTCCTTCTCGTCGAACAACAACAACAACAACGGTTCTTCTTCCTCTTCGACGAGCAACGAAAACAAGATGATGTTTCGAGCGATCGCGCTCGTCTCTTTCCTGGCGATGTTCGCCACGGTGTCTCTGTACAAAGCAGACTCTCTCGGCGGCGGGATATTCTCCGAGTCGAGCGCGAAGCACCACGTGAACACGAAGAAAGCGTCCGGACAGTTACGGTCCATGGAACAGTTCAAGCACGAGTATTTAGATCCGACGCACGATCACTCGCCGGTTGGGAGATTTGAGACAAAGTATCGGGAAAAGTTGGAAAAGATGGGATACTCTGAGGCTCAAATCGCGCAGTTCGAGAAGATGTCGGCGGAGACTTTGGTGCATTTATTTCAAGAGGCGACGGAGGTGATCGATCGAGAGCTGCAAAAATCGAGAGGGACGGACGAACCGATGCATCTTCCGGGATTGAGCGAGTGGTTGGAGAGGAAGAGAGAGGATCACGTGAAGAATAAAAAGTTACGGGAACAAAAGGAGAAGGAGGAGGAGGAAGCGAGGATGGAACGCGCGAGAGAGGAAAACGCGAGAGAAGAGGAAGAGATGGAAGAGAGATCCGGAGGCGATGGAGGGAAAATGATGAGCGGCGAGGAAGTGATGGCGGCGATTGAAGCGCACGATATAGCGTGGAAGAAGGCACATCCACCACCGAGTCCTCCAGCCGGGAGTAGTTCTAGTTCTAGCAGTAGTAGCAGCTCTGGAGGCGGATGGATGGCGAACAATTTGTTCGGGCACTTTGGAAAGAAGAAGAGCGAAGAGATTGAATCGGAAGAAAGTGGCGACGGCAACGACGACGATGCTTCGGACGACGGAAAGGTAGAGACAGATGGTGGGAGTAGCACTGGTGGTGGCGAGAAGGAGAAAGAGGAGAACAACGACGACGACGACAGCGAGGACCCACCTGTTTTCAATTCGATGGAAGAGCGCAAAGCGTTCCTTAAAACGGACAGGTTTAAGAAACTCGCCGCCGATCTCACGCCGCCGAAATTTTGTTACGAAGCGGTGAATGGAGAAAAAGCGTTCCCGACGAATGGAAAGATCACGAAAGGTGCCCCGAGCGTTGCTGCTGCCGCAAAGATTGCCGAGCAACTCACGGACGAGCGCGAGTGTTGGTTCATGGACAAGACGTGCGTTGACGCGGTTTCCCCTGGGAATGGGAAACAATGGATTCGTAAATACATGTCCGCAGAAACCACGGTCACGGATATTTTAGAAGACTTGCCAGATTTTGGGAAAGGACAACTCGGTACCTGCGCGTTGATTGGTTCGGCTGATAACATGTTGAAGAAAGGATGGGGCACGCAAATCGACGCGCACGATTTCGTCGTTCGATTCAATTCAAAAATGAAAGGGTTCGAGAAAGATATCGGGTATAAGACCGACGGGTTATGGCAGAAAGATTCGTACGTCGGCGCCATCGGTGGTAACCAAAAACCGTCCAAGTACTACATGATTCCGAAAATTATCCCCAAGAACTTTGTGCGCAAAGACGGCGCGAGAATCGTCGGTTACAGCACGGCGTTGCCGTCCTGGCGCAAGGCCATCACGGAAATCTACAAGATTTATAAGAAGGATAAGAAGATCACCAAAGGGACACCAACCGGTGGTTTGGCTCGAATGATTTCGTTGATGGAATCCGGCGCGTGTACGAGAGTGGACATTTACGGTTTCTCCGGAGGTGGCGGTAAGTACTTCAAGAAATCAGCGGTTGTGAAGGACGAGCACATCATCTCCGTCGAACATTACATCCGTCGATTAATGATGGCCACTGGTTTACGAGGTAAAGTTTGCGTGTACGGTCAATAATGTAGATAGATAGATACCACGTAGAATGATAGAAATATGTTAATAATATGTCTTTCAATACAAACACTTCAAATTGAATGCGCACGCAGCTTCAAAATTTTCTCTTCATTCGTTCGCGCGAATATCTCTCAGCGTCAAATCGAACAAAATATCGCTCCCAGCAAACGGGTGGTTCGCGTCTAACATCACCACCTCGTCCGTCATGGACCTGATCACTGCTGGATTTCCATTCATCAATGTTACGGTCCCCCCTTCTTGTAAACCACCTTTCTCCGCCCACACTTCTCTCAACCGTTCGATTTCCGGATGCTCTATCGGCACGCGAAATAACAAGTTCGGATCGTACTCCCCACCAGACGCTTCAATCTCCCTCGTCTCGTTTATGGTCATATTTCTCACCGCTTTATCGAACGCTTTAAACAGTGGGTTCCCGACCACGTCCGCGGCGCCAACTTCAAACGTCACCGGATCCGCCTCGTCTTCGTCTTGTAAAATCTGCCCTTCGCTCGTCCGTAAACTGAAGGTGATTTCCACGATATCCCCGAGTTTCGGAACCTGCTTGCTCGCCGAATCCATCGCACCACCGTCGTTACCTCCGCTATTCTTAATCCGCATTTCCGTCGTAAATCCTTCCTGCCCTTTGCGAACGTCTTGTAAAATAGACCCAGAGAACGCGTCTGGTCCGGCGTCCTCTCGGGAAACGTCATCGTTGCCAGAAGAAGCGGAAGAAGAAGCTCGCACGCGCGTTCGAAAAGCTTTTCGAGCTGGCAAAGCGCGGTGGAAGGAGGAAGCGCGACGGGTCGGTTGGCGTCTTCGAAGAATCGAGGAGGACGACGACGTCGAGGTGGACGCGGACGTCGTGGCGTCCAGGTTTTGTCTCGCGAACGCTCGCATTTGGTGGGAAAAAGTGTGGATGTCTTTTGGATAAATTGGAATACGAGTCTCCACACAACACCATCGCGCGAATTGCACATATAGAGAGAAAACATCATCACTGATACAACGCGGAGAGAAAGAACAAAAAAAAGCATGTCGAAGAAGAATCTCATCAAACCAATCGTGGATTCGTTGCTCCAGTTCGAGGGCAAAGAAGAAGAAGAACAATCGGGGATACAAACGAAAGCATTTTTACAATCCTGTCGCTTGTTTCTCCCGGTGTTGGACGCGTTAGGGGTGGCGTTTAAGCCGGCAAAATCGGACGTCAGCGGGAACGTGGAGCGCTTGGCGAAGAAGGAAGAGGAATACGAAAACGTGAGTGGTTTCGGTTTGGAAGTGGATTTGTTTATTTCTCGTCTTTTATGGCCAAACGGCGCGTTTCGTTCGTTTCGCGTTTACGCATTGAATGCCTTTTTCTCGGAAGGTATTTTAGACTGACCCCTTTCGCTCTCTTTTACAAACAACAAAAAAAAACAGTTGTTCGATATCCTCCTGGACGAGAAGAAAGCGAACGCGCACGCAGCGAACACGAGCTGCTCCAAAGGTCTCCTTTGGCTCAAGCGGTTTTTAGAGTTTGTCATCGTCCTCGTCTCGAAACTCGCGGAAAACCAGCAGACGGAAACGAAGGAAGCGGCTTCGGTCGCGTACGCGGAGAAGTTGAAGCCGTTTCACGGGTGGGTGTCGTCGTCCGCGTTTTCCGTGGTGTTACAGTTTCCCCCGGCGAGGAAAGGGTTTGTGGATAGTTTAGGCGGTGAGGACGTGTTAAGATCAGACGGTAAAGAGCTGGTGGAGAAGTTCAGGCCGGTGTTGAAACGTATCGATGACTTTTTAACCAAGGAGGATTTGAACGATCCGACCAAGGTATAAAACGAGCATTAGAAGTCACGCGTATAGTAAGTATATCATGTAGCTCTCATATCATTATTTTTACCATGCTTTTACTTGTATATATATTACACTTACTTATTGGTAGTATTTATGTCGCTGCTTTCTAAATTGTTACTTGACTACGTTTATATGTTTTTGTTTTCCTCTTGGTACATCTTGAAAATAATACACGCTCTTGCTTTTCTTGAATTTTGATACACGCCAATGTCTCTTCGTTTATGCAAGACTAACTCATATCGCCGAGCGACGCCAAGTTTGGCGCCGACGCGTGTGCATTGTTTCTGCGCAACCCAGATAAAGGTTTGCCCGCGCCGAGTCCGGCTTCGATAGCTTTCTCTCGCAAGTCGCGAATCAAATCGTCAGCCTCTTCCGATTTCGCCTTCTCCCTCGGTTCTCCTTTTCCATCGTCCGGCTTGCTATTTTTGCCTTCTTCCTCTTTTTCCTTCTCTTTCTCTTCGTCATCTTTTTTTTCGGCGATATCCGTTAAACTCGACAGAGAAGATACTTTCACGAACTTGCCTTTAATTCTTGGACGATTATCTGCGCACACTTTTCTCGACATGTACCGGATGGATTTCGTAAACACGCGATTTTTGCGCTTCTCTTTCCATCGCCTTAATCGATCCAAGCGCGTCATTTGCGCTTGCGTCGGCGGTATGCCAGGCTGCTGTTGTTGCGGCTGTAAACTGCCTTGTTGCATTTGGTACTGTTGTTGATGAGGTGGCGGTTGCTGCATGTGTTGATAGTTAGGGTGACCGGGTTGCGGAGGCATGTGCGACCACGAAATGTTGCCAGGTGGCGGACCAGCCACGCCTGTGCGATGGACCGATGTAAACTCTTGCTGCACCATACCAGCTTGTTGTTGTTGCTGCTGCTGATGATGATGATGATGCTGTTGTTGATACACTACTCCAGATTGCGGTGCTTGCGGTGGTAATCTTTGTTGTTGCTGCTGATGCGGACCACCAAAGTTGTCCGTCGGACTCGTGTTCGTATTCACGTTGTTGTACTGTTGTTGTTGCTTCAAAATGTCCACCTGCGTATTCCTCGCTCCTCCTTGTTGCGTTTGTTGTTCGCGATTATACGCATTTCTACCCATATTGTTGAACTCGCCGACCATTAACGATGGATTCACCGGTGCGTACTCCAAGTCGTCAAACTTTGAATAACTCGGATTCATCTCCACGTATCGCATAGCTGAATCGTCCAAAATCGGCCCGAGCGTGTAATAGTTCGGCTGCTGATGACTCAAGTCCTCCAATAACGCAAATGAATGTGTCTTTCTGTGTCCTCCTTTCTTTTGATGTTGAGTGCCAGTTGTGGTTTTGCTGCTAGTGTTATTATTCGTATTTTCCTCTTTCGTCGACCCGGCGTTGCTTCGATTGCTGTGCGACCTTTGCGAGGAGTCGTCCGAGTCGCGCCTTTGACGTTGTTGGTCACCCGAGTCATTGTTGCTGTTATTTGACCGTTTCGACGTCGACGGATGTGTCCCCGCAGAGATACTACCCCCGTCGTTGCTTGTGCGCGTCTCCGTGCTTCTTTTGAGCGCGTTATTTGAGTTCGCGTTGTCGTTCTGTCTGTTGTTGTTGTAAAGCTCCGCCTCAATGAACTCCGCGAGCTCATCTCGAGACCGGCCTCTCTCCAGCGGGTCTTCCAACAAAATATCGTCGTCTACCGGGGACAACGCACCAGACGCTAATAATTCGTCGCACACGTCCGCGTACGTGTTATCGTCGCTCTTATCTCCCGTCGTGCCTTGAAGAAGCGTTCGGAGCGGCATCTTCCTCCAAATTTCAGTTACAAATTTCTCCCCCCCCCACGACTCTTTCTTTTTCTAACCGAAATTTGTTTCTTGTTCGATGCTCAAGAGCGCAGTCGCGAACGCACAAATCCTCACCTAAATTCTTTTTTGCGGCTAGAATATTCTTCCGCGACGAACGCGTGCGTCTTTCGGACGTTTCCGGCTCTCTACGACGCACAAACGGTAGATATTACGCGCGGCAAAATTCCCACTTTCAAAGAAAAATGAACAAGTGGATGATTATCTAGTTTGATACGCGCGTGCTTCTCTTTTGAAATATAAATTCGCGCGCCTATTCGCGCCTCTCTTCCTCTTCTTCTTCGCGTCGAGCCGTAAATACGCGTTCAAATGAATTCAAACGATGTAATTCAAGCGCGAGCGATGATATTCAAGCTTCGCGTGCGTGTCCTCCGCGCGGCGTTTTCGACGAGAGAAGGGGAGAGAGAGAGAATGCAGGAAAAAAAAAGATATTCGACAAGTTAACTTCCAAGCGTCAGTCGACTCCAATCGAGTTTAGGGTGCCCGTAAAAAAAAAGTCACATCACGCTGGGTTTTCTTCGCAGAAAAACGCCAAGACACACACACAAAAGGAGAGACGAAAAGAGCGTTCAGAGAGATATCGAGTGAGAGAGCGACGTAAAAAAAAGGAATGTCCGCGTCGGTATCGTCTCACTTCGTCGCGAGTTCGACGATTTCTCATCGCGCGGAGAGGAGAAGAAGGAGAGGAAATGGAACTTTGGAAATTTTTTCAAGTTCTTTGCCTCCCGGTTCTGCGGTAATAACGAACTCTTCTTCTTCTTCTTCTTCCGACGTTCGAGTAGAGACGCGCGGAGAGTGCGAAGATGAAAACGCGTTCAATCGCAGACGCGGTTTACTCGCCGCGTCGCTCTTTGCTGCTCTCGTTCCCTCTGACTTTGTCTACGCCGGTGAGCCAGATAACGTGTACGACTTCACGGTTTCGCAATACGGCAAACCGTTGCCGCTGTCGAAATATAAAGGCAAAGTGACGGTCATCGTGAACGTGGCGAGCGAGTGACCGCTCGCCAACTCGAATTACCCTGCATTGAGGCAGATGTTCGAGAAATATAACAAAGACGGGTTCGAGATTATAGGCTTTCCTGTGAATCAGTTTGGATGTCAGGGACCGCTCGGTTCGGCTGGAGAAAGAAAGAGAGCGATAGAGAAGTTTAAGATCGAAAGCGATGGATTCCAAGTGATGGATGAAGTAGCTGTTAAAAACAGAGGGACAGCGTGTAAAGTGGTCGATCCCGTGCAATGGGAGGAGTTTAAGGACGATCCGGATGCGGCCTTAATGGCGCCGTTAATCGACGATCCCATCGCGAAAGGTCCCGCCGATCCATTGTATAAATATCTGAAAGCGCAAACGGGAGGGGAAGACATACCTTGGAATTACACGAAGTTTTTGGTCGGTCGTGATGGGAAAGTCATCAAACGCTACTCACCGAGAGATCCGCTGGACCAAGGGCTCGAATCTGATTTGAAAAAAGCTCTCGCGGCGTAAGGAAGTAAACACGCGCAAAAAATATCTTGCGAATGGAAAAACACACTGGGAGCGATATGAGACGTGAACGCGCTAAAAACGAAAATACGTTGATGACGTATTGTTTAGCGCGCGATATAATATATCCTCGCGGTGGTAGTTCAGATGCTTATTCTTTTGCTTGTATGTACAAAGTAGAGTAACTTAGTAAATTGTTCCATTCCAACCTCCAGTGCGCAAAGCGGAAGTGTCTCTCGAAGCTGGATTGACATTTGATCTGTACTTGGGAATGCGATGTTTCCAACCCGGCATCGCATCGAGTGCCTTGTCTAATTCCCGCCGCGTGCCCTCATCGAGCCGCCCACCGCCCGATAAATCTCCGTGGTTTTTTCTTAACATGTGTATTTGGCGTTTCTCGTTCTCATTCAACTTCTTGTAACAGCAATAGCACCTATTTTGATTGAATGTCATCGGTTTCAATATGCATCGAAGGCAGTACCCGTGACCACAAGACAAGTTAATTGATACTCGCTCCTTTTCTTTTGCCATGCTCTTGATTTCAGAAACACGTTCTTCGAAGCATATCGGGCAATGCGTTTCAAAGACCATAGGTTTCACGCCGTTCAAGTCTTTAGTTTGCTGAAGTTGAGGTTGTTTTTCGTAGAGCCATTCGAGAACTTCTTTTCGCATCCTATCCGCGGCAAAGTGGGCCAATGTTTTTCCCTTCTCTGTTTTCGAAAGAATTACGTCGTTTTCGTTCGAATGCTTCTCGACAAAGCCGATGAGATATTTGAGAATATTCAACGCTCCGGAAGATGCGGCGGCAAAAATCGCATTCAAACCCTCCGTATCTCTGTCCTCCAAAATATCGGAAGCAGAATACTCTGCACCTTCGATGAGCGCTCGAACGATGTCCACACGATCACTTTCATCGTATGCACAGAGCACCAACGCCGACTCACCGTATACATCTTTCGCGAATTTAATATCCCGGTTCGTTTCCGTTTCCAGCGCGAGTCGGACGACGTCTACGTTGCCCTTTTTATTTGCGACGGCCTCGTGCACAAACGTCCTGTGGGTTTCTGGATCTCGAGGCCACTCAAATCCTTCTCCCGGCGACCAACGTCCTGTGCCACAGAACAGTTTGATTCTCTCTACGACTGCAACATTTCCTGCTAGAAAAGCGCGCTGCAGTACATCCGATATTGCACGAGTATTCGGATAGTATTTAAGCTCCTGATAACAATCGAGAAGAAATCCAACGACGTTCTCTGGATCTATCTTGAACGTCGCAAGGCTTCGTAGTAGATTTCGAATTACTTTTTTCTTTCGATCAATACTGCTCAACTTATCATCGATAACCTTGAAATACTCCTGATAGAACAGACGTGCCACATCAATGTCGTCGATCAGAAGTTCATCAAAAACTTTGCCTTTATTATCTCTCGCGTTTATACCGGTTTCGCTTTCTGAGCTCTCCTCGGACTCTGTCGCATAGCTCAACATTTCCTCGTCTGTGCTCGAATCCTCTAACTCGTTTTTCTTCTTCGTCATCCTCATTTGAAAGCTTCTCTTTTGCCCTCGCTTCTTCTGACCTTGAACCTTAATTCTTTCTGAATGCCTCGTCGATTGTTGCTCGCTTTTTTTCTCGGGCGTGCCAATATCAAAACTCGTCACCTTCGAGTGCTTTCTGTCGTGCTGTTCCACCCAATCGAGATTTGAAGAATCCGAGGAATAATCTCTTCTTCTCGCTTTCCTCGTACGAACTGCTCGAAACTCCACTTCCTCGTCAGTTTCTTCTTCTTCTTCTCCCTCTTCTCCTTTGTCGTCGTCTGTTCCAAGTTCGATTATTTCCGAGGGAACGCGTCGAAGAACTCGCTGGGAGTTCTCTGGAGGCGCTTCCAGATCTCGCATCTCCTCGACGTTCTCGAACTCGTCCGCTCGCTTTTTCACCGTCGCCTCGCCCAATCCGCGACCACCGGGGCGCTTCTTCTTCGACGAAAAGAAGAAGATCCCTCGTCTCACCGCGTCGAACAATCTCTTCATTTTTCGGACCCTCGCGATGATGATTGCGAGCGCCTAAAACGCGCGCGCCGCGAGTGAAGCTTTTCGGTGGTCGAGAATTTTTTTTTGCGTGTATTTTTTCTCTTGGAACGTGAAAAGACTCTCTCGGGGAAGAAAAGGTTAAAAAAAGGCGTTACTCGTTATTACTCTTTTCGAATAATAATAATAATAATAATAAACATGGTCGCCGCGATCGGGTCGTCGACGTCAAAACTCGCGGACAAACTGAAACAAAGATGGACGCAAACAGGTTCCGGCCCGGACGTGCAAAAAAAGCTCGACGCGATCAAAGAGACGCTGAAAGCGCGCGAACAGTTGAAACGCTTGGAGAAGAAAAAGACGGGGAAAACGAAGAACTCAAATGACATGGAGGGAGAAAAGTACGCGGAGAAGGTGAGGAAGGAGGCAAAACTGGACGAGACAGACGCTTCGCTTCTGGATATGGAGAAAGCGCTGCCGGAAGCGGCTCTGGAAGTGGCGAGACAGAAGCCGAGAGATGAGTCGGAGATTGTGTCGCAGGAAGATATCGACGCCGAGAATGCGTCCAATCAGTTGGTGGATGTGTTTGAAAAGAGGAAAAGAGTTACGCCGGACGTTTTGTTGAAAGAGTTAAAGTCAGAACATCCGGCGAATGCGGTGAGAGAAAAAGCGAACGATTTGATGCGAGCGAGTGATTTAAAGATGGCGGTAGCTATGTACGACGAGGCGTTGAGTCAGTGCGAAGCGGATTTGAGGAGGAAGAGAAAAGAAGAAGAAGAAGAAGAACGCAGCGACGAAAACGAAAAGAGCGATACTAACGCAGGGTTATCGGAGGAAGAATTGATTGCGGTTGTGACTCTGTGTAATCGTTCAAAAGCAAAGTTAAAAGACGGGGAAGATTTATTCGGGGCTTTGGAAGATGCCATCAACGCGACGACGATTGCGCCCGATTGGTCGAAAGCCCGCTTTCGCTGCGGCGAGGCGTACGCCGCACTCTCGGCGTGGTCTTTTGCCGTCGCATCGTTGAGAGTGGGAGAAAAGCTTGCAAGTTGCGAAAAAGGTTCCTCTACTCAACCATTTAAGGATTTTTTGGACGTTGTTGCCATTAAAGCTGCAAAGAATGGCTCTCCCGCAGGCTTTGACGGTCGCCTCATTTACGTTCGATCCGCCGGCGAAGAGGCGTGGCTAGGCAAGGAAGCTCCAACAAACGCCGAGTTCGATGTCACCGACGAGCATAAAAATCCCATAAACACCGAGAGGTACGGCAAAGAAGACGGATACATGGCTGAAGCGCGAAGAAAGGCCGAAACACATAAAAATACCGCCCTCCACGCGCGCTCGATACGCGAAGCGGTTGAATTGGCCGAGGACGGCGATAAAATACTTCTCCTGCGGGGTATACACAACGGGTGCGGAGAAACCGTCTGCGTGACGAAACGCGTCTGGATCAAAGGTGAAGGTGAGCTCAAAGAAGCCACTATCGACATGCGTGCCAACAGTCCAACCTTTCGCATCACTCGAACCTCCGTCGTTTCCAACGTTGATTTTGATTTCTCCGGTTTCGCGGAATCCGTCCGCGTAGCACAAATGGAACGCGGCAACATCCTCAATACAAATCAGTTCGAAACGTTAATGGAAGGTTGCTCGTTTACTTGCACTGGTTGCGATGGCGTCGTCGTGTCCGACAAAGCCAAAGCCACCTTTCGAAACTGCAACATCACGGGTAAAAATAACTGCGCGCGCCTCTCCCGAGACGCCGATGCCACCTTCATCGATTGCAAAATCCACGGCGGCGATCGCGCCGGTGTTTACGTTACCGATAACGCCACCTGCACTCTCCGCAATTGTGTCGTCGAAAACACGAAAGAAGAAGCCGTCGTCGTCACTCAAAACGCTGAATGCACCATCCTCTCCAACACCATCCTCCGCGAATGCAAAGGCCCAGGCGTCGACTGCTCCAACAACGCCCGTTGCCTTCTCTCCTCCTCCCAAGTCACCAACAACGTCGGCGGCATCTGGGCCTGGGACTCCTCCTCCGTCACCTGCGTCAAATCTCTAATCGACGGCGGCCAATCTCACGCCTTGGTCTTCGACGGTCACAGCTCGCCGACGTTTTCCGATTCCGTCGTCGTCGGCGTCGCGCTCGCCAGCGAAAAGAGTTGGAAAGGCATACGCGGTCCCAACGTCACCGTGGCTAAAACCGAACAGATGACCTCCTGGCCGAGCGAAGACGGGTGCTTCAAGTTCAGTCCGAATGCGTTCACGAGGAAGCAATGATGATGTTTTTTGATGGGCGCGTTTTTGTTTATCT
>Ga0255766_10000934_pt1 | contig 26838 bp, 29 predicted proteins | sample 071ome_23_FD_179966 | JGI IMG/M metagenome (GOLD analysis project Ga0255766, IMG submission 179966) | Coastal salt marsh microbial communities from the Groves Creek Marsh, Skidaway Island, Georgia - 071403BT metaG (version 2) | ecosystem: Environmental > Aquatic > Marine > Intertidal zone >...
TTATAAGTCTTTGATTTTTAAAGGAATCTTTTTTACAAAAAAGGTTGACCTTTTGTGTACTGATGCTATACTATATACATAGTAAGAAATTAAGCACTGATCCTAAAGAGGGAATACACTATGGAAACGATTACTCGCACAGTTAGCCCAAACAAGGCTAAAACTTCAATTAAACATGCAATGCTTAAACAACGACCCATTTTTCTTTGGGGTCCTCCAGGCATTGGTAAATCAGACATTGTTGCACAAGTTACAGATAGTTTGCCCAACTCATATTTGATTGACGTTCGTCTTTCACTTTGGGAACCTACAGATATTAAAGGTATCCCGTTTTTCGATTCTAATGAAGGTACAATGTCTTGGGCTCCTCCGAGTGAACTTCCTTCAGAAGATTTTGCGGCACAATACGACAATATTGTATTGTTCTTAGACGAAATGAACTCTGCGGCTCCTGCTGTACAGGCAGCGGCTTATCAACTTATTCTTAACCGCAAGGTTGGTACTTATAAACTGCCCGACAATGTTATGATTGTTGCCGCAGGTAATCGTGAAGCAGACAAAGGTGTTACATATCGTATGCCTGCTCCGCTTGCTAATCGCTTTATCCATTTGGAAATGGCTGTCGACTTCGGCGATTGGTTTGAGTGGGCTGTAGATAACAAAGTACATCAGGACGTTGTAGGTTATTTGCAGTTTGCAAAACAAGATTTGTATGACTTTGATCCTAAATCACCTAGTCGTTCTTTTGCAACGCCTCGTACATGGTCGTTTGTAAGCGAGTTGCTAGAAGATAACATCGATGATGGTACTACTACTGATCTAGTTGCAGGTGCAGTTGGTGAAGGTCTTGCAGTTAAGTTTATGGCTCATCGTAGTGTAGCAGGTTCGTTACCTAACCCAACAGATGTATTGCTGGGCAAAGTAAAAGAACTTAAGACACAAGAAATCAGTGCTAAGTATTCTCTTACAGTGTCACTATGCTACGAACTCAAAGAAGCAGCCGATGCAGGTGATAAGAAATTTGACTCTAAAGTCAACAACTTCTTACGCTTTGCAATGGATAACTTTGAAACTGAGTTAGTTGTAATGGGCATTAAACTTGCTCTTACACAATATGCTCTTCCAATTGACCCAGACGAAGTGGAGTGCTTTGATGAATTCCACGATCGTTATGGCAAGTATATTAAGGCTGCACAAGGAGCATAAGACACCAAACGGACGGGCTCTTTTGAGCTCGTTCGTTCTTTTGAATTAAATTTTCTGGTTGACAAACTGAGTAAATATTGCTATAATATATACATAAAGTTAGGAAATGAGAGGCACTGATGGCTGTTTTAGCAAACGCAAAAGATACTGCTAGTAAACTTAAAAACTGGCAACCTGATCCAGATATGACCCCCGAAGCACTTGAGGTAATGCGTGTAGAAGTATACGATCGTATTATTACTGCTCGTGTAGGTTTATTGCTTCGACATCCTTTCTTTGGTAATATGGCAACTCGTTTGCGTATTATGGCTGCAGATGACTGGTTACCCACAGCGGCAGTAGATGGTCGAAACTTATTTTACAATACACAATTCTTTAACGCAATGTCAAACAAAGAAATTGAATTTGTTATTGCACATGAAATCTTACATATGGTATTTGATCACTTAGAACGTCGAGGCGATCGTCATCCGATGCTGTATAACATTGCCGCAGATTACAAAGTAAACAATACACTTGTACGAGATAAAATTGGCGAGAAACCTAGCATAGTTGATTGCTATCAAGACTTCCGATACGAAGCAGACACATCAGAAGAAATTTATGATAAATTATTCGAAGAAGCAAAAGAACGTGGTAAAGAATTACAAGAACTTTTAGAAGAATTAGAAAAAGAGGGAGAAATGCTCGACGAGCATTTAGATCCTGAGGACGGTGAAGGTTCTGCAGATGGCGATGCCGGTGAAGAAAAAGATGTAAACGGCAACAGTGTAAGCAAGAAAAAACCAAAGTACTCTAAAGAAGAACTTAAGAAAATTAAAGACGAGATTAAAGAGTCTATGTTAAGTTCTGCTCAAAGTGCAGGCGCCGGCAATGTTCCTGCAGGTGTAGCACGGTTGATTAAAGAACTTACCGAGCCTAAAATGAATTGGCGTCAAATATTACGTCAACAAATCCAATCAATTATTAAAAGTGATTATACATTTATGCGGCCTTCACGCAAATCATGGCATACTGGTGCTGTACTTCCAGGCATGGATTTTATGGATACAATCGATATTTGTATTGGCTTGGATATGTCAGGTTCTATAGGCAATGCACAAGCACAAGACTTCTTAGGTGAAGTTAAAGGCATTATGGAAGAATATAAAGACTACAGAATTAAAATTTGGTGCTTTGATACTGCTGTTTATAATGAAGATGATTTTACCGCAGATGACGGACGTGACTTGCTAGACTACGAAATTCACGGTGGTGGCGGAACAGACTTTATGGCAAACTGGGAATACATGAAGGAAAACGACATCCGTCCTAAGAAATTTATTATGTTTACAGATGGTTATGCATGGGACTCATGGGGTGACCCAGATTACTGTGAAACAGTATTTCTAATACATAGTAATAGAGATAAAAGTTTACAAGGACCATTTGGTACTACAGTTCATTATGATGAAGCAATTTGAATTAAAAATAAATCCATTAAATGTTTTTAAAGCTAGGAAGGTTTCACATCTTCCTAGACATTTCGATTGTGCAAATATTCCGTTTACCTACAATATACAAGACGCTGTAGAAAGATGGATTCATCAAAATTTAAAAGGTCGCTATTACATTGCAAAAGATGTAGACTTAGACAATAGTAATACTATTGTAAGTGTAGTAAAAATAGGGTTCGAAGACTCAAAAGAATTGTCCTTTTTCATGTTGGCATGTCCACATTTGAAGTACAAATAAATAAAGTGCGCATATATAATATTATAGGAGATTAAATTATGAGCGATAACACAAAGGTTGAAGAAAAAGTTGCACCAACGACTGAAGAAGCACCAGCACAAGAATCTGCTGCTCCTGATCTTACTGTGCAGGATCTTCAAGCACTTAAAAGTATTATTGATGTTTCAACACAACGCGGTGCATTTAAAGCAAGTGAATTAGCTGTTGTAGGTGCTACATACAATAAATTAGAAGCATTCTTACAAGCAGTGTCATCTGTTAAACAAGGAGAATAAAAATGGCGATTAAGCACGTAGGCCGTATGGTTAAAAACAAAAGAAAGGTAGTAGTTGCATATAGAGTTGTTCCTGGTGAGCCAGAAAATGCAATTGTAGTAACTACAGAAAATTTAGAAGCTGCTGATCATGACGTTTTAATGAAAACAGTTGAATCTGATGCAGGACAAAGTGCAAATGAATTTGCAGATGTAATGGCAAGAACAAGCCTGTCAGATGGTAGTAATATGTTATCACGTTTCCACAGAACTGGTAAAATGGCTAAAGTACCAGCAGACTCTGTTGAAATGGTTCCTAATACACAAACTACTATCTTATTAAGCGAACTTAATCAAGTTATTGCTGATCAGAAAGGTGTTACAGTAGCAGATCTTGCAATGTCAGATGGCAGCACTACAAAAGAAGCAGCTGACGTCGAAGCAGCACCTGTTGTTGAAGAAGCTCCTGTTGCAGATACTGGAGTGTTAACTGACGAAGATTTAGCGGCTCAGTACCGTTCTCAGGCTGATGCACTGTTTAAAGAAGCTAAAGCATTAAGAGAACAAGCAGAAGCACTTGTTCCTACAAAGAAAAAGACAGTAAAGAGTAAAGAAAGTGCCTAACAAACTTCCGCCAGAGATAGTTAATCATTGGCCGGAAGTTTTAAAGGATGTTGAAATTAAAGCCGTACCAATGGAGTATCTTGATTCCATTAACGTTCATTTTCACGATGGCAAAGTATGGGCCATTGATTTAAAAGAAGACAAAAGTACCAAGTCGTTAGAAAATACATTACAGTCTTTCTTTGACGAATACGACGATGCTATAAAACGTGTAGATTTTAGTATTAATACCGCTAAAGTTAAACAAGATGTACAAGCTCGTACTAGAAGTTTTATGAAGAAGCGTAAGTAATGACTGCTTATCTTTTAAAAAGGCATAAATACTTGTAAGAAAGTACAGATGAGTTTACCAGGAGTTATAGAATGGCATTACGTCTAAGACGCGGTACAGATGCGCAACGATTACTAATTACACCGGCTGAGGGTGAATTAATATACACCACAGATACTAAATCGCTATATGTTGGCGACGGTTCCACTGTGGGGGGATTAATTATTAATTCAGCAGAAAACCTTACTTTAGGCGAATTAAACGATGTAGATTTAATTACAAATCCGCCAGCAACAAATCAAATTCTTAAATGGGACGGAGCAAACTGGGTTCCAGGAGATGATTTAGGTGCTGATTTACTCAACAACATTATTCAAGCAGGTCAAGATTTTAGAATTAACATTATAGCTGATGATAGTACTAGAATGGTAGACGTTGCTAATAATAAATTTACTGGCGATCTGTACGGAGATATTTGGGATTCATCTCTTACTCCTGGAAGAGTAATTGATACAAATGGAAGAACAGGTAGACTCGATATACAGAAAGATGACGGAACATTAATTTTAGATCATAACACAGGTTCTTTGTACGCACAAGATAACACAGTTATTGTTGATGGTACAATTCGTGCATTCTTTGGTGACGTTGATGGTTCTATGCGTGGTAGTGTATTTAATGAAGATTTAAGTATTGCTATTGTTAATCACTTAACAGGAGAAATTACTGGTGACTTAACTGGATCTGTATTTGCTGATGATAGTACAATAGTTGTTGACGGATTAACAGGTAATGTTCTCGGCAATGTATTAAACTCATTGGTTGAAACAGATACTTTAACAGCAACAACTGCTACAGCAACAGATGCTAATTTAGAAAATGTTACTATTTCAAAAGCTGGTGTTCCAGTACTTACTATTACAAATAATCAACCTTCAGTTGATTTATATGATGGTGATTTACACAGTGTTATAATATTTAAAACTATTGACACTAACGGTGATAGAAATAGTGCTACAATGGGCACATCAGATACACTATTTACTATATCAAAAAATGACGGTGCTGGAAACTTACCTGATGCAAATAAACTAACTATTTCTAGTGATGGTAAATTTGGCATGGGTACTATAGCACCTACAGCGACACTAGATGTAGAAGGTTCAATTAAACCTGGCGTTTATGCAGATGCTGCTGCACGTGATGCAGCAATTCCGCAACCAGTAGAAGGAATGCTTGTTTATTTACAATCTACACAAAAGTTTATAGGTTATGTTAGCGATATTGATTTAGCAAACGGTTTACCAGCAGGGGGCGCACCTGGTTGGATGGATCTTAACTAATATTCAATATTAACAAATATTTTAAACTCCTTATGTAAATACTGCGTAAGGAGTTTTTTAATGGAAAAAATTAGAGATATAGATGACGCAGGAGGTATTGAAGCAAAGTTTGATTTGTTAAATGCGTCTGATAAAGAACTTAAAGACTTTGTAAAAGCAATACCCGAACATCATTTAATTTTATTAAGAGACATTCCAGACGATAAAGAAAAACTGAGAGAAGTTGTAAATCGTATAGGTAAGACATACATACGTCCAGAAGGATTATACTTTACTGATCCTGATGCTGTAGAAATTACAAGAGTCACTAATGCAAGAGACAACGAAGGTAATAAAATAGGTTTGTTTGCTGATTTAGAACTTTGTTGGCACAGTAATGGAACCTTAAGAAAAGATGTAAAACAAATTACTCTTATGCTATATTGTGTTAACCCCGGCGATACAAATTACGGTATTACAGGCTTTTGTAATATGCGTAAAGCATATGAAGATATTCCGGAAGATATTAAAAAAATTATTGATACTATAGAAGTTCGACATAGTATGAAAGCATTTGCAGGCGAAGTTCCTTCTGTAGGAAAGAACGACGGCGGTTACAAATTAACTCCAGATGATCCAGAATACGAAATATTTAATGGCTCAAATGTTAACAGCCAAGGTAATACTACATACACTACAGAAACAGAAGGGGTGTGGAAGCCACTAGTATGCAATCATCCTTGGCACGGAAAGAAAGCTCTTTACTTTATACCTAGTGTAATAGTAGAATGGAGAAGTACAGAATATCCTGACTTTGATAGTGAATGGTTATGGAACTACTTATATGATCACGCATTCCAAGACAAATACGTTTACAAACATACATGGAAGCCAGGAGATTTTATTTTTAACGATCAATGGTATGGACTACACAACCGTACAGAAGTAAAAGGTGAACGGTTAATGTGGCGCTTTTGTACGGACAATAAGATCATTAACACAGTAGACTAAATGTATTCTGAATTCAAAAGAAGCATTAACTGCTGTATGCATTTTAGTTGTGTCAATTAAATACGCCTTTCCTACTTCAAACTTACACAATTGATCTTCAACTACCATAAAAGACCCAGGATTAATTTTTATAGGAATATGCAGTCTTGGTGAATCATCATAGTGCCAAGACAATGATGATTTATGTCGCATATTCATTATACGGCCGCGACATACATTGTAAGTAGAAACTAGATATTCATTTAGTTTTTCTATCGGTGTTCCTACAAAATAATTAGGTGTTAAATTAAAATCTTCTTGTTTAAGCCATTGGTCAATAGGTTTGATTGGAGGCTTTGTCATTGTATTAGGATCAAAGGCATCCCAATCGTAATTAAAACTTTTAGTAGACTCAATTAATTGTTCTTCAATATCTGTTATTTCTTTCCTACACTGTAATGCTAATTGATGTGCGTCTTTATCTTTATTTGGAAATTTTTTATCTGCAACACCTAAAATATAATCAACTAATTCTTTGTAGTCTATATCTAAATATATTTCTTCAAACATCAATACACTCCTTTAACAAAGAATAAGAATCAATGTTTAAACCAAAAAAGAATTGATAAACATCATTGTTTATACATGTTGCATCGTGTATAGTACTAGTTTCTATTAAATATAGCCTGCCTGCTTCTACATTTTCACAACGTATCATTTCGTCATCTTTTTTGTAACGTAAACTTACGTTATTAGGATTATTTGTTCCCCATAATCTTAAATTTACTGTAGGTAGTATTACATCAAAATGTGGTAAAAAATTTGCGCCTTCTTTCCAATATAATACACTACTGCGACACATATAAGATTTAATTCTTTTTATTGTATCAAAACAGCGCAAATTTAAAAGTGCAGTTGGTTCTACAAAATCACATTCTAATAAACAATTATCCGGATTATCTTTGTTATGATGATCTAAAGGTCCAATACTAATATCGTTATCAGACAATCTTCCGTCATAATTTACCAAAGGCATTCCTTGTCTAATTTCATTTAGTTCAGGTCTGTTAGTACCCCAAGGTAAAAATCTATTTTTTTCCTGCCACATATCTGCTTCAAATTCTTCTACATCTATTTTAAAAATTGTGGGAACTAAAAAATCTGTGTGCAAGTTCCAATACAATTCTGTATTTAATTTGCGTGTTGAATTATACTTTGCCCATATTGGATGATCTGCTGGTTTAGTTGTCATTATATAATCTTTCTATTATTTTCCAATGTTTGCTGTCTTTGTTTTGAATTAAATTTTCAAAGCTCTCGTCTATTGGTATTTGTAAATTCATTCTTGTAGTATTGTTATTAAATACTGCATGTTTTGCTTGTGTGTTTAAAATTGCTGTGCCATTAATTTCGCCATCGTTAGTTTGAGCAGGTGCATAATCCTGTGTTAACGGATGAATGATAACACTGTGTCTGCGCAAGTTTATACCGTCTGTATGCCAATCTTGTACAGCATTAGGATACATTTTCATTAGTAATACTCTTTCTATTCCTCTAAACTCTACCGGTAAAAAATTAAGAGGTGACGAAAGTCCTGTATTAGTAGATTTATGATTTATAAAATCTGGACTATCAATTAACGATAAAAAGTATTCTCTTTCAGTATCAGTTAAAAAGTCAGGAAGTTGATAATAACTTAGCAAGTGGAAACTCCTTTCTGCTTAACGGATATAATCCTATGTTTTGCCAACAAACATCAATATCGTTAATCTTGTTATCGTTAATTAAAACACAAGTATTATACTTGTCGGGTAACACTTTGCAATTTAATCCTAGTTTTTTTGCAATTCTAGAATGTCTTTCTACTACACCCCGTCTGTTGTGTTCAGTACTAAAAAATGCATGATCAAATCCTACTTGTTTACAAAATTCCAATTGTTCTTCGACCATTTGAAATGCGAAGGTTTTACCTCCTATTGTAGGCTGCTGTAAGCCCGTTGTCCTATACATTGGGTCTATAGCGAACCTAGTAAGTATACGAGCTACATTTGCGTGTGTGTACTGCTGTACAGCACTACAAGCTACTGTACGCCCGTCTAGTGTTATTATAGACCATACTACATATCTATCTATAGTTGGATCGCTATACCAATACTTGTCGTTAGATCTATTTTTATCAACAGATCTCATATACTCTAAAAAATTAAATATTCTAGGATCATCTTTTCCAATAAGCATCTAGTAACTCTTGTCCGTCCATATTAAATATTAAATGTGTTCTAGGAGTATTGCCTTCATTTTTTACCCAATGATTTAAACCTGTATTTGCAAACCAAACATAACCATCTGCAGGAATATGTACACCATTAAAAATTGCTTTTTCATTTGTTTCAATTGCAATATGAAAGCGTGTACTAAAGGTAGGATCAAAGTCTCTATGGGGTTTGATTTCTTCGCCTGGTAGTAGTTTAGCAAGACCTACTCTAGTTAAGTTAGGACCTAACGCATTGCATACTTCTTTTAAGTAATCTGGTATGTCATTATGAAGTATATTATATGCTCTTTGATCTAATTCTTTAGATCCTCCTAAAAATTGCTTATCCCAAATAGAGCCGCTATTTCTATTTTCTCTAATTTCGTAATCTGGATTAAAATGAGTTAGTGACAATTGTTGGTATCCTATCTCATTATGCTGTTTACCGTCGGCATCAATTTCTTCGTTTGTTTTATTATACGCAACTTTGCTTAGCCTTTTGCCCCATTTCTGTCTTAACGGTTCTAACTCTCCGTTTATACAAGCATTCCAGTCTTTACCTTCAACTTCGTTGACAGCTTTACGAAGTTTGTCGATATCAAATTGTAGATCTAATTTAATTAAATCGGGTAATTCTTTTCTATTTTTCCATTTACTCATATCTGTTATCCAAAAAATACTGAAGGGAAATAACTTGTTCTGTGTCTAAAATTACTATTCTTCAGTATTGCCCTTTTAATACCATCTGTAGTTTTTATATTATCGAAGTCTATAGCTTTATTTACTCCTATTCGACGGTCTAATATGTCAAGGTTGAGTATTTTAACAGGTATGCTGTCTGTGCATTGCACGTTAGGTGGTAATGTAATTAACTTTTTATAGTATGTAGGTAAGTCGTAAGTTAAACTAAATTGTTTTTTAGCGTGTAATCCTGTAATCATATTATAATTAAATCTTATAATGTCATCTCGTAAGTCGCTATCAAAAAATTGTGAAAGATATTCTCTACATTCAGTATAAATTTCATCTATGTTATCTAAGCACGACAAATATATAAACTCTTCGTATAAGCACTTTTCACCATTATACTCAGCAAATTTTATCCCTAAGTCTGTGTTTATATAGTCCTGTATTTGTATTTCTAAATTATTTACTATTGAACCTATAGATTTAAAGTTTAAAAAATCAGTATAAAAATCCTTGTACAATACGTTTTTATTATGATACAGTGCTAGTGCAATAAACCTTACAATATTTAGATTATGTACTCCTTGTAATAACGCAGTGAAGGATTGCATCTTAATATAATCTTCTAAATTAAAAGAGTATGTTGACACAACAATATCAGCATCATATAAATTTCTATCTTTTACTTGTTCTGCTTGCCTTTTGCGTAATGTTTGAATAGCAAATTTATCTTTATATTCTTTTTCATTTGCAGGACTATTTTCAATTAAATGAAAATCATATACTTTTACTACATCATGGAATCCTAATACTAATAAATCACTCCAAGCCTTCTTCCACTTTTCAACAGTGTCGCCCGGATTGCCACAAATTAACGTGCCTGTCATAGGAATGCCTAAATTAAAACTTTCTTCCATTTCGATAATTAATTTATCGTTACTAATATTACTTCTTGCTATATTATCTAACACTTCTAAGTCTGTATGTTGGAAGCTCATATCAGCTGCCATTACCATACTGTTGTCGTATAATACTTTATAACATTGGTTTACATACTTTTTATTATTTTTCGCGCTTTGAAAAGTTACAATCTGAGGAAATCCAGTTTCTTGTTTTCCTTTTGCAAGTTTTTTAATATATCTTAAATCTCTTTCAAATGAGCCATAATTTGCATCATTAATAAAAACTAAATTTGGTTGTAAACGAACTATGTGATCTAAAGCATCTAACATCATATCTTCATTCCACATACGAATTTTACTATTAGTATCACTGCCCCAATCACAAAATGAACACTGATATGGACAACCCCTATTAGTTTCTAAACTACAAATAACTCGTTTTCCGTTATCGTGTGCTTGTTTTACAAATCGTTTCATATCATCAAAGCAATGTATATATGGACTTATACATTTAGATAAATCTAATTTAGGAGCAAACTTAGGCGGAAATTGTATAGTTTCTTTTGTAATAATTCCCGGAAAATCTAAACTTAAATTATTTTGTATTCTATAAATTAACTCTGAAACTAAGTGTTCTCCTTCATTTAGTGCAATTAAATCTATGTTTGGATATAAATCAAATACGTCTTTTCGTTTGTAAGGTACTTCTGGGCCGCCTGCTACAACTATACAATCAGGATTAAGCTCTTTAGCCCTCCGTGCATGTTCTAAGTTTTTTTCAAAATTCCATACATAACAACTTAATAGTAAGATGTCACATTCTACTACTTCTTGATCCATCATAAACAATGGATCAAGCCATTCTACATCTAACGAATGTTCATAGTTAACTTCCATATAAGTTTTAAATAAACCCCATTGCAGGGGGAGGTATATACTTCCGGGATGGAGATGAGGCTGTTGCACTAGGAGGATTTTCATTAGTTTACCTTTATTAATCTAATAAACCAAGCACCAGGATCTATTTGCCAGGTTGTTTTTCCTATTTGCCAATCTTTACTATCTATATGATGATTTTCGTGCCATCCTTCGCCGCCTGTAAACAAAGTAGCTAACCAACTATTACGTACTATTCCATCTTTGTGGCATAATGCGTTTATAAGACCAAAGCCCAAGTGTCCATAGAAAAACGGTGATATAAAGAATACTAAAAACCATTCAAATGAAAATATCAAATATCCTAATAAAAGAAATAATATTCTAAATTGTGTATGATATTTGTAAAAAAACATCACTCTCTTATTTCTTAATAAGTCTTTAATAAAACGCCTTGGGATTGTGCCTACTTTAAATTTCGATGTAAACACTGTCCAGAATCCTTTATACAGAGGACTATGCGGATCTTTATCAGTATCTGAGTATGCATGATGCATTCTATGTACTCCAGCCCATCCTAGTAAATGACCTGCGCCAGATAACGGGCCGAGTATAAGAACTACATATTCATACCATACAGGTGCATTAAATGACCTATGAGTAAAATATCTATGATACCCTGCACTTATAATTGTAGCTGCTAATACTTGCCACCATAAAAAACTTATCAAAATATAAAAAAGTATATCCAGCATTATGTATTTAACTTTTCATAATATTCTGCAAACTCAGGAAAGAATTTAAGAGTATCGGTATTTCTAATAGAATCTATTTTCTTTAAAAACTTTATGCCATTTAAAAAACTTTTATGGTCTGAATTTATAGTTCTAAGTGTTTGTAAAGCAGAATTAAATTTAGTATTATTTTTTCTAAAAGCATGATGCATTGATAATTTTTTAAGATACATGGTTTTAATTTCCATAGGAAGATTCGAAGCTCTCAAATGTGCAGGTTCTGTAACTACCGAGTCCCATTGTATTTTATGGTCTGGTACTCCTAAATTAGTTAGATAATCATATATGTCATCTAAATATCCTATATTAAGTATACTAGTAGCAACAGTAAAAGAACAATCAGCATCACTGTTTAACGCACGTTTTACATTCAACTCAAACTTATTCCAATCTAATCCACTACGCACATAACTTCCTCTTTCATATACACCGTCTATACTAAACAACAATAATAATTTTTTAAAATTATTTGCATTATCTAATACCTTTTGAGGCAATATTGTACCATTTGTTATTATTAGCAAATCCATATTATTTGCATTTTTATTGTTACTTAATATATCCCATATTTCGTCAAAATTAGGATTTATAAATGCTTCTCCACCAACTAAAGAAAATCTATCGATATTTTCTAAAATTATGTTAAAGTCTTTCATATAACTTTGTTTTGTTTCATCATTATACGGAAGACGCTCTACATTTTTTAAATTACCGTGTCCTGCAATATCGTGTTTTTTCCATTCGGCTGCGATTTTACTGCTTGCACTAGGGCCACACATAAGACATTTTAAATTACATAAATTTCCTAATATTTTAAAATTAACATATTTTAAATCTTCAACTACAGCTTCGTAATTTGGATCATTATATTTTGCTAGTAATTCGTGTATTTCGTCGAATGCAAAATATGTTTTATTTTCTTTTTTGCGTCTTGATGTTACTCCATCTTTATCATTTTTAAAGCACTGAGCACATAAGAATCTTGTATGATCGGAAAAATTTTTTGAAAGCATTTCACGTCTTAGATTTGACATTTCTTTGCCTGTAAAGTATTCAATAGGAGACATATTACTAACATTTGCTCCATTAGTTCTATCTACAGTTCCGACACAGCAAGGACGATAGTAACCATCTGCTGTATGGGCAAAATTAATAAACGGATCTATACACCAAGGCAACTTATTTTTTTTCATTTACAAATCCTGTAAGCTCTGGGAAGACTTCTTTATAGTTTGTATTACGTCTTTTATCATATTCAATAACAAATTTTTTAAAATCATTAATGCGGTCTTGTTTTTTATCTATATCAGACATACTGTAATTTATAGTTCTTGTTATTTTTATTAGTTCGTTTTCTCTAAAAAGGTCACCATAAATTTTAAGTAGAGAGTTGGTTTGTTTGTTTACACGTTTTTTTAGTTTGTAGGGCAAGATTCTTAAATCTAAATACGGAGGGGAACGTACATCATTACTAGAAACAAACAATCTTTCGCTACCATACTCTTGCTTTAACTGAATTACAAGATTTATTACATTATAAAAATCAGTATAAGACAGTGCATTATTTGTTAAAGTAATATGTAATTGTGCTTTTGGCATTTTTAAAATAGTATGAACATTAGATAGCCATTTATCATAATCTAAACCATACCGTGAATACTCAGCTTTACTTCCAGTAGATTCAATACTAGTAGAAATTTGTATTGTTTTTAATTTATCAGATTCTATTTTGGAAATTAAATTTTTAAATACATCATCTGGAACGCATAAATTAGTATTAATGTTTAATAATAAATTTAATCTTTGATTTATTATTTTATCTAAGACTTTAAATGTATTCTTACTTAATAAAGGTTCTCCGCCAGTGATAGTAAGTCTGTGTAAATTTTCAGCCAATCCTTCATCCCACCATTTCCAAAATGCTTCAATATAAGGATTATGTTCTCTATTCGGTATGATTTCTTTTTTTACAATTTCCAACCGCTTTCTTTTAGCTTTCGTAGGATATGGGCCAAACCGTTCAATTTCTTCTACCCACATCGAACTATTTTCAGGTCCGCAATAAGAACATTTAAAATTACAGGTATTGTCCCAAGCAACATCAAGTATTTTAGGAAACGAGTTTAATGATTGACTAGCAGATTTTGGATCTACGTTTAGCTTATCCATAATATCTCTGCTTTTTATAATTCTGTCACTAATTTCACCTGCATCTTCTTTAGTCCAACAGTAAGAACACTCAGAAGGACGCTTTCCATCTAACATTTCTTGTCTATATTCTTTAATTTCGTCTGTATTAGTAAGTGCAGTTGCATTTGTTTCTAATTTTTCAAGATTTATTCTTCGAGGTACACAATGATGGCAACTATATGCAGTACCATTATATAGACGTAAATTAGTCCTATACCATTTTGCCATACAAAAGGTATCACTTATTTCTTGAAGACTAATTTTACTTTTTTCGTAGTTGTTCATTATTTTATACCTATGCGCATAAATCTATTATAATTATGCAACTCTAACTTTCCTGCATATAAACATTTCTGCATAGGAGTTAAGTTTTTAAAATGTTGTAAACTATTTACACAATTTACATGCTCCGGTAAATCAAAATAATCATTGTTTTGCATTATAACTATAGTACCAGGTCTTATATTATTATACCATTCTATAAAATCTTTAGTATCAATATGTTCGCAACTAGTATTAATAATAGTGTTAGGCTTTTCTTTAATAATATCAAATGTACCGTCATCCATTAATGTATGATGTTCAGTTAAAGGCCATTCCATATTAAGTATGTTAAATGTAGAAGCTTTAAATTTCCATCTTTGTTTAACTAGATCTTTATTTATTATGTCTGCAATTCTACTACATTCAGGGTCAATATCAAAACTTCGAATTTTATTATAATTTATTCCAGCAGCATCGATCATATTTGCTAGTATGCCATACCAACCTGCACACAGAAATACTTTTCCTAATTCTAAATCTAACTTTAATAATTCGTCAACAAGCCAACGTTTGCTTTTTAATTGCCCCCAACTAAGTGCATCAGTAAAATCAACTTCTAAGGATAAATCTCTAAGTCTTTTAAATATATCCATGTTTGTAAGTACAAACATTTTTCCATAAAATTCTTCTAAGTCAGTTACGTTCATCAAACTGCTCCTTTAACCATTCAAAGTTGTTAATCAACTTAATATCATTGCTAGTAGAAATGCCAAACTCACGACCAGCCCTAGCACCGGCAAGAGCATAGGAACCGTAAGGCCTATCTTCTCCGACTGTACACCACGTTTCAAGTCTTTGTTCTGTTTCGTCATTTTTTTGCCTATCAATTATTTTGCTGCTAAGTTTAGCACATTCTCTAAATGCGCTTTTCCAAGTATTAAAAGGATCTGTATTAAATGCAGTAATGTTTGATAATTCTTTTACTGCTTTAAATTTTGAACTAATACTAGTAGTCATGTCAGGTTTACTAGTATCCATATTAATTGTAAGTTTACGTGGTAATAGTTTTACACCACCATACCCATATACTAAATCATTAATAGGATTTTGGCTGCGCCACACATGCACAGTTTCTAAATTATATTCGTCAACTTCGTAATTAAAATTAAAGTCATCTACTATTAATGCATCAGCATCAACTACCCAAAACATTTTAGTAAAGCATTTTTTAGCCGCAGCAATGTGTGCTTGATGTATTCCTTTTACACCATGCACACGTTTTGCTCTTGAAAATCTATTTTTTAACTTATTATAATTTTCATCAGCATTTGGTTCTTGATAACTTATAAAAACTATATCATACATTATATTTGACAGTGTAATTTTACTTCATCTGTTCTGGTATTTCCATAATGTAATACTTGATGTTCTGTAGAATCAAACTTCCTCCAAGGATCGACAACAATAGAGCGAAGTGGCAATTCACAATACAACTTATCTGTAGCATCACCTTCTTCTGTCATATACTTGTATGTTGTACTTGCACTATGAGCAAGTAATACAATACAACGTTCTGTAGGAACATTATCGTCTCCTGTTAAAGGATCGATATAATTTACAGGTACACCTGCTGCTTCAATATAACTGCCAACAAGCAAACTGTAACTACCATCACAATATTCAACTCCTGGTTTATATGCTTTACCGTGTATGTAAACCGGTAGTCCTTCGCCTTGTGCATAATAAAGCATATAATTTGCTATGTTTTGTGCTTGCACTTCTCTAGCACTCATAATACTAGCAAATAGATCATAACCTAATCCTAATTCTCGAGAAAGCCAACGGAGTGCAATATTGTCTCTAGGATGACATGCTCCGCCATCTCCCATGCCTGCTTTCATATATTGTGGGCCCATAATACGTTTATCGCTATGTGCAAGTGCTTCAGTTACTACATCAACATCTATATTGCCTTGACGTTCTGCAACGTCTTGTATCATATTTACTAGTCCAATTTTAGCACTAATGAATGTATTATAGAAAACTTTAATACATTCACATTCGTCATATGTACCTATAACATAGCGTGGATCATTCTCCATTATAGTTTTATAAAACTCAACAAGTTGTTTTGCATCACCAGTTTCGCTGCCATCTTCAGTACCAATCATTACCATTTCAGGATTTACCATGTCCCATGCTACACTGCCCATAGCAATTAGATAAGGATTATAAACAAATCTTGTATTATCTACTAATGGTGTAAATTCTCTGCGTGTTGTTCCTGGAAGTACTGTGCTAATTAATACAAGTAATTGATCTTTATTCATATGCTTGTTTGCTTCTGTTAGCACTTGCTTTACAATTTCATAACTAAAATCTTTTGGTGGTAAATGTGCTGTTGGTGCACGACCATCATAATCTGGATCATGGGGAGTAGGCACTGCTACAAATACAATATCTCTATCCTCAACACACTCCTCAATTGATGCTTTAACTTGTACTAGCTCACTAGTTCTCTTTGCAACATCGAATCCATAAACTTCGTGACCTTTAGATGCCATTGCTTCTGCACAAGGCATGCCAAGTTTTCCGACTCCGATAAATCCTACTTTCATTCTATTCTCCATAAAGTACGTATATAATTATCCTTTATTTTTAAACACAGGCATTAGTCTGAGATCAGGATAATCTTTCCAAGACCATTTTTTAGGTTCAGTACTAATTGCTGTTTCTAATTTAGATAAGCCTAGTTCTGCTGTTTCAGGTGTCATATAATAATGGTAACCCATTTGAAACACTTCTTGTTCTGCCCACGGAGCATTACGATGTCTACCATCATAACTCATTTTTATTAATTCTGCACGATCTAATGCACTGTTGCACAATATTATTCCGCCTCTACCTAGTCCTAAATGTTTCTTGTATTGAAAACTAACACACATCAAAGTATTTTTTATGTAACTATCCTTACGCCATAATACTGCTGCATCAATTATACGAGTATTAGGAAAATAATAATAATCATACCAGTCTTCATCAACAAAGTGCCAACCAATATTTAATTTTTCTAGTGTCATTGGAACACTTAGGTATGTGTTCTTTGGACAAGCTGTATGTTTTATATTTTTATAACGCAAGCACAATTCAATAGCATGTGTACAACTGTCTGTTGCTACAGCATACGGTGCTCCAAAAAACTTTGCAACTTCTTGTTCAAATTGTTCTACAACATCAAAACTCATTACATTGCCTTTAACAATCTAGCAGGAGATCCTACATATATCCCTGCGGTGGCGACACTTTTAGTTAGGTTAGAAAATGCTCCAACTGTAACATTGTCGCATATGTCTATTTTGTTTATTGCACCACTTTTAAAATTAAACATACAATTCTTGCCTATGTTTGTTTTACCAGCAATCATAGACCCACTATGGAACATACAATTATCGCCTACAGTAACATCATGACTAATCAGGCAATATGTTTCAATAAAACAATGTTTGCCTACTACAGCACCTTGCATAACTGTACTAAAGTTAGCAACACACGAACCTTTACCAATTACAGCACCTTCGTGTATAACAGCAGTATCATGAATATACGTTACACAATCACAATCATACTCGTCCAACAAATCTACTGTTTGCGCACGTTCTTGCAAGTCTAATGCAAATCCTATAAAGTATTGAAAGTCATCTTTACTTTGCAGTTGTTTAAACTCCTGTGGGCTCATAATGCTACAATCGTCGTTAACAAAGTTCTTTCCATAAAACATACTGTCTTGTGTTAGTATGCTTTGTTCGTATCCGATAATTTTAAGCGGTTTGTTATTTTTAATGAGCATATCTAATTTTCTTAAATGTTTTATTTTTTGCTATTGGAGTTTCAAGCAAGTCTTCTTGTAAATTTAAAATATGAAAGTAATTGTAACTTAGTGTATTATACATTTCAGTATGTAATTGTTTTATTTCTTTAACTGACATACTAGCTATATCATCAATTAATTTAAAAATTTTACACATGCGTTTATAATGACAAGTTTCGTCATCATAACTTTCATCCCAAAATTCATTGTATGTTTCAAATCCCCAACGTTTCATGTATTTTAAATTACCTGGTGGTCCTACCATTATAAAAGGTCTATAATTTAGTATAGCATTCATTATCTTTTCTGTCAATAAACAAGTTGAGTCTGCAAATCTAGTTTCTGAAACTATTGCACAAAATGAATCTTGGTAGTGTTCTTTAGGATTAGTGTTTATGTGTATAAAAGGAGGTATTTCTTTTATTCTTAATTTATTTTTTACATCTATGCCCATACTTATAGGGGAAAGTTCTGATAAAGTATTAGCACCTTTCAAGACTATATCTTTATATTCTGCTAGATTATCTATTTGAAACCAAGTGTGTTTAATTAAATCAACATCAGAAGATTCATATAGCCAAGACAGATTAGTAGTATCTAAATGTTTACCAGCAAGATAACTTGCTAAAATATGTCTATGACTAGTATATCTCCAATTTCCGTTCCAGAAATGTTTTTTAATTTTATCTGTATAATGTTCAACTTCTGCTTCAATTTCAATTGTTGCAGGATATATCCAACCTACAGGAGAACACATTATTTGAAAATTATCATAAACTTTTCCAAATATATGTTCTGCTCCGTAGTTTGGAACAAATACTGATACGTTTTTTAATTTGTTACGTTTTACATACAAACTTATACTATCTAATTCTTTACATCGAATTAAATGTTCTTGTTCTTTTTCATAATCTACATACATACTATTTGTTTTATCATCGATAAAATATGTAGATAAAGCATCGCTTAAATAAATTCTTAAACCTTTTTTATCAACCAATGCTTTAGATTTTTTTGGAATAATAGTTTTGCTATTTTCTAAATAAGTTATCGATCCTACGTGCATAAAAATAACATAAGGACTGTTATCATTTTTAAAAAAAGTTTTTAACAAAGATTTATACTGTACTTCCCAACCTTGTTGTAATTCATTTTTATTTCTTGCAGGGAACCAAGTAGGTCCTAAGGATATATTAGAATACAATCCTGTATCATTAGGATGTCTTATTATTTCTGCCATTGTTTTTTTAATCCTTTGTATTCAGGAAATGTATTTTCAAAACTTATGCCACGACGTTTGTCATACTCTGTAAAAAATCTAACAAAATTTTGTTGTGCATCTATGCGTTCTTTTTCTGTAGCAAAATCTTCTTTCATAAACTCTATACTACGCTCAAATCTAGCAATTTGGTGTGGCTTGAATCCTGTCCATCGTGTTTCTCGTTGTCCGTCAGGATGAGCTTTCATAAACTCAAGTGCAGATTCTGCATAATGCCAATGTTCTTGTGGTGCAAGTTTTAGACTTTGCCAAGCAGGATGATGCAGTGCAGGTGTATCAACAAACACACGATGATTACCATAGTATGTTAGTTTGCCTGTAGCATCGTCTCTGCGTACTTTACGCACGTTATGGGCCTTTTGCAGCGCATATATGCCCTCTAGCAAGCGTTTAATACTTGGCAAGCTCAACATATTAAAAGTAACAATAAACGTTACTAGCCCGTTGTGTGTCTTTGCTAGATAGTTGTTTACGTTGTTCCATAAACGATCAAAGTCTAGACCATCACGCATATATTCTGCTTGCTTTCCCCACCCGTCTACACTTACAAATAGTCTAAACGAATTTAATTTATTATATTCTGTAATAAAACTTACAGTGTCTACAAAACGATTCCAGTTTTTTTCAGGCACACTAGCGTTACTAGTAATACTCATATCTAGATCAGGACGTCCGTTGTCTACAACATAATCTAACACACGAAATGTATTCTTGTCAAGTAGCGGTTCACCGCCTGTCATACGGAAATGTTTTAGTTTAGGATATAAGTCAGGCCACCATTTCCAAAATGCTTCTACATACGGATTGTGTTCTCTAACAGGTATTGGGTATTGTCCTGTTTGTTTAAAGTAATCTATACTGTTGTGTGGTACTAGCGTAGGATAAGGACCATTTGCTTCAATATCTTCTGCCCACTTAGAACTTAGATGCGGTGAACAGTATGAACACGCTAAATTACAAGCATGATTAAAGTTTACTTCTAAATAACGTGGCTCAATATCTCCATCTGCGCCTTTAGCAATTACATCGTCCCAACCATCTTGTGCCCAAGGCTCTGATGAACGATAAAATCTGTCACTAAGATGATCTCCTTGCATTGCTTCTACACGCCAACAGGTTGAACAACCTTCTGGTTTTTCTCCGCATAGCATTGCAGCACGTTCTTTTTTCTTTTGTGCTGTATTATGTAGTGCTTTAGGATTTACTTCTACTTCTGCTGCATCTATTTTATGCAAAGGTGGTAGAAAACAACTGTTGGTTAGTCCAGTTGTTAAATGAATACTTGACCACAGCCATTTAGCCATACACATACTAGGTGATATTTCCTCTAACAAAGGAATCACTTCTAGTGCGGCTGCTTGCGGATCTGTTTCTGTTATTCTTTTAGCCAAGGATAGTTCCTTAATACGTATCTTGCAAATACTTCCTGCGTTTTAGGGCCTGGATGTCTTTTATCTTTTCCCTTGTCAATACATTTTTCAATTCCTATACTGTTTTGGTCATAAACAAAATCAACATTTAATTCATCTTCAAGTATTATATCTTCTATTCCTGGTTTTCCAGATCCTATAAAGGGTTTAAAATTAATTACTTTAATACCCTTACTTGTTAATTTGTAATTAATATAGTTGTATAAAAATCTAAGATTAACAATATGATCATAAAAAAAGTCTGTTTGTTCGGCATAATAAATTTTAGCAAACTTAGTATCAGACCAAGGACCTATTTTTTCAACTTCATAACTATTTTTAAAAAATGCAGTTCTATTTAAAAAAGTCCATTGTATTAAACACACATCATTTTCTTCAAATTCAAAATTATCTAAATTATACACTATTTGTTTATTACTTCCGCCAGGTTCAGATAAGTTTATTGCATCTTTGTTAGTTAATTCTCCTAACAAAGCCGGCCAAGCAAACTTACTAGGTTCAGGACCTGGGTGATCAGGAGGGATATGACAGTCAGACAATCCATGGCCATAAGTATAACTACATCCTGCTGCAATTAACCTTGCCATTTTTCTATTACTCCGTTATATTCTGGAAATGTATTATTAAAGTTTTTATTTCTTCTTTGATCATATGCTGAAATAAATTTAACAAAGTCTGCTCTATGTTCTACAGCAGTTTCTGCAGATCTTAAATAATCACAAAAGCGTTTAATAGCATTTGCCTCTTCAAGATAAAAAATTGTGTTATGAGGATTCTCTAAACTACTAACAACATATTTGTCTGCTAGTGCTTCAATTCTATCTGCATACATTTCTCTAACTTCTTTGTCAAGTAGTGTACATTGTAAATGCATTGGCCAGCGAAGATAGTTTACACTCAAAGTAATTTTAGAATGCTCCCAGCCGTCACCTTCATGAAACTCTTCTCTTATTTTTAAAAACTCTTCTAAAAAATTTGAAAACGAAGGCAAGCTAAGAATATTAACAGTAGTCATTATACTAAAATGTACATTCTCAGCACTTGCTTTCATTATTGTTCTTAAATTTTCTAAAAACTTTTCGTAATTAATACCGTCGCGAGCATATTCTGCTTGCGAACCTGTACTTTCTAAACTTGTAAATATATCAATTTTATTAAACTTAGGACTTAATACTTCTAACTCTTTAATAAACTTTTTAAACAAATGGTCAGGAATTCCTAAGTTAGTGTTAAAAGCAATAGTACAATTTTTATTTTCTTTATCTTTTAACCAATCTATAAGTTTCCATGTATCTTTACTTAATAAAGGTTCTCCTCCTGTAATACGAAATACTTTTAATGAATCAAATACTTCTGGAAACCAATGCCAAAATGCATCTACATAAGGATTATCTTCGTTATGTCTATAAGGATATTTCCCTGTGTGTTTTAAATAATCAATACTATTAGAAGCACGTTCAATTGGATACGGACCGTTCTGTACAATGTCTTCCATCCATTTAGAACTAATATCCGGCGAACAATATGCACAAGCAAAATTACATACGTTACTAAAACTTACTTCTAAGTAACTAGGATTAACATTATCGTATGGATTTGATCTTGCTATTTCATCAAATCTATCCCATGCCCAATTTGTATCTGAAGTTTTTATATGCCTATCAGAAAAATAACCTTTGTTTAGATCTTCTATTTTCCAACAATAATCGCATTCGCTAGGACGCTCTCCATTTAGCATTTTTTCTCTTTGCTGCTTTTTAAAATAACTGTTGTGTAGTGCAGCAGGATCTTCTAGTATTTCTTGTAGCGGAATCTTATGAGGGGCAGGATGGTGACAGCTATGGTTATAGCCATTTTGTAAATATAATGTAGTTTGTAACCATTTAGCTGTGCAGAAACTACAGCTAACATTATTAATCTGTTCTACCTTGTTTCTTAAGTCGCTTATATTTTTTTCGTTGGACACGTAATGCCTCTCTCTCATCATTTGTTATAATTACAGGCGGTATAAATTTTGCTAAGTCTTGTCGTAAATTCAAATCCATAGTATGAGCACGATATAATAAATTTCCAAAATTATGATTTAATATAGGAAGCATCTTATCAAGCATATCTGATAACTCGTTGTCAGACTTATCCGCAAGGTTTTTTATAATTTCTGTTGCAGCAAATAATCTATCGCCGTCATGTAATATTTCGTCATAACTTTCATCCCAAAAGTCACTAAACGTTTTATAACCAAATTCTTTTAATGCTTTAAGAGCAAATGGTTCTCCTATTAAAATAAATGGTTGTAAAAACATCATAGGTTTATATACTTTTTCACTAAAGAAAAGTCTGTCTTCTTTATAATGACCAAATGTTTCTGTTACAACATGTATATATGAATTATAAAACTTATCAATCGAATCGTCAACTACAGGATTTTCTTTGGATGCATCAATCCCATCATTAATTACAAGTGGAAGTTTCTGTGCTATTTTTTTATCTCTCCAAATTTTTCCTAATCTAGGATAATTTTGTTGGAAATTTAATACTTCACCTTCAAAATAATCTGGAGTAGTACCTGCATGTCCTTTTGTTCCAAGACTTATTAGCGCATTATCTTTGTAATCAAATAACTCTGTAACAACAGCCATTCGTTGCATAGCAGGACGCCGATTTAAACAAATAAATTTATAAGGCTTTTTACGCTTTGTTGAAATTTCTTGGCATCCTCTATGTCTGTATGCAACTACTGGACGGTGTTCAATATTTCTTTCAAAACAATTAAAATATACCTGATTTAAATCTTCTTGATTATTATAATTACCTGTTAAAAACACAAAATCATCTAAAGAAAGATCTTTGTATTTACTTATAAGTGTATTAGAAAATTTTCTAAAAAATCTCCAATCCCAACCTTCGTATGGACAGCAAATAAGAAATTTACATCTTTTAATTTTTAAATCAAACAGTACATCTTGTGGTACTTCAAGATATTCTATTGCATCTAATACATCACTCAAAGAAACTATTATAGGAAAATAATAAGATGAATCATGAACAGGATGGTAATCTTTAAAGACTGATTCAAAAGATTCTCCAGGAGCTACACCTAAATAAAATTCAGGTTCAGGATGAGGCAAATAATATCTATCTGTCAAATAGTCAGGATGTATTCCTGGTGTATATTTAAATTTTCTTTCTACATCAGTTCTATAATATAAAGGTATTCTCATTCTTTATCTATAATCCTATTACCTGTTCTAGATGTATTTTTATACACTGTTTTAAAAAAATTACTTTGACCCGGTAGTAAAGGATTTGGATCTATTGGAATATCTAATTCAGATACCAAATCATTTCCTAGTGCTTGGATATGTATTAACAAACTATCTTCTTTTTCTTTTTCATTTTCCCACATAGTATTAAGGTATTCAAAATCACGAACATTTACATAATCCCAATCTGTACACATTGTCATATACAGTCCTTGTCTTGCACCGTAAATGGCCCATAACCCATTATCTGCATCTGACCCAATCATAAGCCAAACATAAAGACGATGTAGGTTTTTCCAATGTAAATCTTTAAATTCTTCTTTAGTAACTTTTATTCCGCGATCTAATGCCATTTTAACACCTTCTCGGAATCCTGCTCGCCATGCCTGCCAAGGTGTTGCATTATTATATACGTCCGAAAAACAACTATTTTGTTGTATGTATTGTACATCCCAACAAAAGTCTACTTGTGCATGTGCATTATTTGGATCTGCATTTTCGTGCGTTTTCATACGCAACACAAAGTCTTTAGGCCAACATTTAATGCCGCCGTTGCCATACATTAATCCGTTAACTTGATTGTAGCCTGCCCAACTAATTACGCAACTTGTTAAATCTTCATGTTCGGCAAAATCAATTTCTTGGTTAAGAAATTCTTCTCTAACAATGTTATCTCCATCAATTGTAATAAATCGATCTGTTTCACTTAAATTTGCACAAGCCTTGTGTGCAGCATCAGAGCCTTCGACACCGTGTATTCTTTTAGCCCATGGTATTTTTTTGCATAAATCTGCGTAATTTTTTTCTGCGTTTGGCTCGTCGTATGACAAATAGATAATGTCATAATCTGTAACTCTAAATTTCTGTGTCATGATAATATCTCGTGTGTATACAAATTAAAGAACTGAGTTGTGTAAACACTAACTTCGTCTGTATTTTCTATGTCGTGATCAAAGTTATATGTTTGTACTTTATCGTTTAATAAATTCATTAATGAAAAATCAATAGTTCTATATAATATATTCGGATCGTATTTTGCTGTAATACTAAAATATAGTTTGTCGTGTGCTTTATAACCTGTAGATTCTAAAAACTTTCTAGTAGAGTTACTAAGCCTAACACTCCATGTTTTAGTTTTTTTATTTTGTATTACTACAATATCTGCATCAACATCACTAATTTGTACTATTTTTTTTCCAAGTAATACTTTATCTCCTTTATTAAAAAATGAAAATGTTGTAATAGGAATATTAATTCCTATTGTTTCATAAGACAACTGAGCCTGATCATTTTTTTGCGTAACTAATGCTTTTACAAAGTTTTTTATTTTACTATCGTAAATTAAAAATTCAGTATCACTAGCATAAAATAAAATATTTTTCTTAGTTAATAAATCATTTGTTTCACTTACACTATAACTATATAATTGATTATTGTCTAAATAAATATCACCTTCTACAATTCTATCAAACTCTAAATGTTTGTTTTCATCATCATACAATTTTACATCCGAAACTAGTGGCTCTACTGCCTCATAATTAAAAGGTTTGTTTTTTTCTTGATCTTCAGTATATACGTATACTGTACCTTTATACCATACGTGTTGTCCTATTACATGTTTTAATTCTTTATACCAAACATCAACAAACACTCCAACATATTCTTTTTTATGTTCTTCAAGTTTTATATCACTTAAAATAATTTTTTCATCTGTAAGGTTAACTGATTCTACATACAAATCAGCTAAATTTAAATCAAATTTTTCACTGTTAATATCTTCTTTTAATTTATAAACATTGTTATTAAACCATACTAACGAATTTTTAAAATATTGTTGTCTTGGTATCCAAACATAAACATTAACACCATCATATATTTCCTCTAACACACGTTCTTTAACCGGATTATCAGGATCGTAAAAGTCTTGTGTAACAGGTAGCCGGTGTAGGCTACTCGATACAGACTCAATATCAGATTCATAAGTTACTTCTTTTAATGCTAGTTGTTTTAATGATAAATCATAACTAACAATATATTCATTAGTGTTACGCTTTCCTTCTAAAATATCTTTTACTTGATCATGAGAAACTTCAAGTATATCCAAGCCTTCTTCGTGATTTTGTCTATTAGATATTTTAATAATTTTGCCAGTTTCTTCCTCATAATAAACATAAGAGTCATTAGAAACTTGAAGTTGGTCATTTAAACTTTTAAACAATTCTAAAATATCAGACATTTAATTTATTCCTATATCTTTCAAGAATCTCATCTGTTACAAAAGTATTTTCTGTGTAGTGAAATATTCCGCTTTGTTTATGATTGCCAATTTTTACTTCACAATCTTTATTAATATAAGTTCCAACACAATCTTGCCAACTTGGCTTTGGCTCTTCCCAACATTGTATTTTAGATTTCATATGAGTAAAACTTGGAAACTTAACTTTATTGTTTGTTATAGTTTCGTTACAGTCTAGTATTTTAGAGACTATTGCTGCACTAACATCAACACTAACCCGTCCAGGGTATTCTTCTTTTGCATATAATCCGTAAAATAATTCCCAATTGTTCATTACTAATTCTAACCAAGTATAAAATTCTTGTGCAAATTTACATTTTTTAAAATAATGAAAC
>Ga0255766_10000935_pt1 | contig 26835 bp, 9 predicted proteins | sample 071ome_23_FD_179966 | JGI IMG/M metagenome (GOLD analysis project Ga0255766, IMG submission 179966) | Coastal salt marsh microbial communities from the Groves Creek Marsh, Skidaway Island, Georgia - 071403BT metaG (version 2) | ecosystem: Environmental > Aquatic > Marine > Intertidal zone > Salt...
AACAAAAATAGTATTCGCAGGAACTTTTAGACCAGACACCGAATCTTCTATAGCAACGTCTAAATAAAACTCGGTACCAGGCTTAAGATACTTAAACTTATACTTTAAATCAGATTTGACCTTTCGATACCAAAATAAAATACCTATTTGTGGATGAGTTTTTAGAGCCGTTGGATCTGCTATATACCAGTCAATACCAAGACCAGCATTAGTGATCCCAGGAGATTCGGCGCTTGGATAAGAAACTATATTCAGATCACGAAATGCTGCGCTTGGGGCGCTAATACTAATAAAAGATGCAATGCCTAGTGTTTTTTGAGTAGAGGTGGTAAGTTCTATGGCATTACAATTAGGATCAGTATACTCTCTATTGCGAGATTCTATAGTTGGCGATAAAGAATTATATATAGGTACTTTACCATAAGGAGATAGAGTTGTTAAAAAACAAGGATTCCATACATTAATTGTAGCACTTTCATCTAAATTATCTGAAATGTCGCTTTTAAAGGAGTAAGATCCTGACACTACAAATGTTTCTTTATGGTCATAAAAAGAAACCGACCCAGAAGTTTCTGTAGCACTAGGTATTAAATTATGCTCATATAAACTATTATATATAGAAGAATTAAAAAAGGTGCATTTATTATTTCTGTTTTTCATCCTATCCCTTAACTGATATCAGCGTCCACTTTCCTTCTATAAAATTAAACACTCCTCTATCACCACTTTCAAAATACATCCCTAAAGGATTTGCAAAAGAAAAATTCTTTGTGTCCGAAGATCTAGACTTGTCTTTAGTAATAATATAAGATAATGTTATTGTTGCATTATTTCCGCTACCAATAGTACCTAAAGCAGAAACTACCGGCTTGCTAATAGGTTCATAAAAACCAGACTCGCTATTATAGTAACATAATAAACTAGTCCCTCTAGGCGCAGTATATCCTGTTTTATCCACAACATAAACAACCTTACGTTCATCGTCATTACTAATCTCTGCTTCATAATCCACTAAAAATCCTCTGCTAGGATTTGAAGCACTATAAAAATCTAAATCCTCTTCCAAGGTTACATAAACATTGCTATAAATCTTAGGTATGGGTGCTGTCCAAACTCCTCTAGATTCATCCCATCTTAGATCTATAGGGCCCACAGGCCACTTATCTGGTCTTTCTCCCCAATTCAAGGAAAATTTATTACTTTTCTTTGGTTCCGTCCATCTATCAACCCCATCAGGAAAGGTAATCCACTCTTGAGTGACGCCGATAATAGAACCATATTGATTCATATCATCTCCAGAAGCAGGAAAACCTCCTGCTTGCTCATAATCATCCTCATTTATATACTTTCCGTTTTTCATTTTGCGAATATGTCTTTTCGCAACACCATTGCTATTGATATGTTTAGGGTCATCGGCTTTATTTGGCACAGGGAAACCCTCCAAATCATAACCCCATCCATGCATTATAATAGGTCCTCGCAACCCTATATATCGATTATTCAACGGAAAGTCTGTAAGACCAGCATTAAACCCATATGTAACATTCGCGCTAGTAGAGCCCACCTTGCTTAAATAATCGGCCAATCTAATATCGCTTTCTCCGTGAAAATCCGGATTATTTCCAAAATATGTTTTTTCTAGATTTTTATTAATTGTCAATTCATTTTTATTGTCTGGCTGCCTACTACCTCTACCAACAATACTAATACTGTGTCTACCCTTGTCTTCTGCTTGAGAATTAGGGTTGAAGAAATCCCCACTCTCCTGCAAGACAGGTTGAAGGGTATGCGTATTAATATTGGCCTGATCTTCTTGATTGTCTTTAAAATACTTTTTCCTAATAACTTCTTCATCATCCTGATTTTTAACTGTAATATATGGAGCTTTAAAAGTCCCTGTTTTTGGATTAACCGGAGATTTCCTGCTTTTATATTCCATAACTTTGATTAATGGAATATTTTTATTAGCATTATTGTCCTCGTCCACCTCATCCGTGCAATATTTACAATATTGATAAACCGTTGTTTCTTGCCCACCAACATATATAGAATCCTCATATATCTTAGATCCAGCACAAACAGGGCACTTATCTCGTTTCCATTTAGATAAATTATAGCAAGAATTGTAAAAGGTTGGATAAAAAGATATAGGAGACAAAATACCATCAAGACTCATAACACCTTTCATAGCATAGTTGAAGTTAATGTCTAGACCAACTTCTTTTTCTTGGTATAACCCAACATATGAACCGTGACGAACTTCACGCATTGCAAAAGCAACTTCGCCTTGATTATCTAACATTGAATTACCATAACTATTTCCGCTACGGTAAGCATTAATATCGCCAGTATAACCCTTTCTGTTATTGGCATAGCCAGATGTCCCGGTTGTTGAAAAAGAATTTCTAATAGCCAAAGAGTTCACTTTATTTTTAGACAATAACGCTTGTGTACTAGTAGGATCAGTTTCTTCACCAGTATCTTCATCAGGATCATTTGGCTGGCTAGCACTGTTATCAGCAGTATTTTGCATTTGCTTTGTTTGCTTGATATTTGGTCCAGATAAAAAATAAGCTCCTTGGGCCATAATCACACTAGATGGACTCCATCCCAACATTTTTTGTGATGAGGCTGTAAAAGGTTCTGGGCCGCCAGACGCTGTTCTACTAACACTTTCTTGATTCAGAGATAAGATTTTGGATTGGGCTTGATTATTGACTTGGGCGACTTGCCTATTAGCCTTAAACGAATCTGTCGCGTTCTTTCGTAATCTGTCTGCTGCATCTTTATTGAATCTGCTTAAAGGCTTAGAATATACTTTCAGATTATACTGAGTATTAATGCCTCCGTTACCAATTTTAATCTGCATATTACTAATAGTAGGATTGGTACTTGCCCAATGAGCATATTCTAAATAATTGCATGTGTATGGAAATGAATCAATACTAATAGTTCTAGCGTCTCTATCAAACTGTTGTTTACCAAAATTAACAGTTCCTCCAGTGTCGTATGTAGATACTAATTTCGCCCCAAGTCCGAATTTAGGAGGGCCAACAACTGTGAAACTTGCATTTTCTGATACGCTCTGATACTTAAGACCATCGCTAACTTTTAATAGAGCTGCCTGATCTAAAATAGCCATACCTCCATAATTCCAAGGAACCAATTCTTCGTCTTTTTCTACAGATAAGCCGTTTACCATATTATCTATATAGTTTAATTTGTTATAACGCGCATTCTGTATAATTGAATCTCGACTCTCATAGGGGAAATTAGTCCAAGGGCCATATACATGCTCATTACTCTTTACAGGTATTGCTGCAAAAAATGGGTGGGCAGCTTTGGGAGCGATATCAATCATTTGATTGTTTTGTGTTTGAGCTGATTTGCGCCGAATATATCTACCGTTCCATATGCTACAAATTCTAGTATAAAGAGCTTTAACTACTGTGGGCATAGGAGGTTGACTTAACTGAAGACTATTTAAAGTAAATAATATTTGACTCAAGTCTTCTAGTGCTATATTGGCGTTGAGAGTCCTATTCATATCTTGAGTATGAGATAAAGAACTGCTGTTCATGAAAAGTCCTGGAGATTCAATAATAGCTCTAGGATTATTGAATCCAGCAGGTTGCTCAAAAACTATCTTTGGTCTAACAGATGCAGTGATATATAATTTAGGACTATAGTTAACGGGATCTTCATTGAACAATCCAAAACTCTTCCTAGTAGTTTCCTTAGTAAAAATATAATTACCACCAGTAATAGCACTATAGTCCAATGCAGGATACTCAAATTTAGAGTTTGTACAATCAAAATCTACATTATCTGCAAGAAAGCTATATGTACTTAGACCAAAAACGTTCATACCCTTATTTTCTCGAATATGAACGCCGTTTCTAGTACCAAACAAAGAGCTTTTATTATTACAAAGATATTTAGCAACACCGTCAAAATTTGTTTGAGCATTATATCCCAGTAGAGGCTGAATCTTGCCGGTCTCGTCCATCAGTCGATAAGAATCAGGAGTGCCTATTACGATATCTTCATCTATTACATTCCCAAACTCTTCCCACCCTCCATCTGTTGCTATTTCGTAACTTAGTCTACTACTAGGAGGACCTTTCCAGGCTTTAATAGGCTTTCCTTTTCTATCATTACCCAATGATATTGTCTGATCGCTACCCCAATCTCTATACCCTTCCACACCCGGAAGTCGAACCATATAACTTTTACCATAATATTTACCAGCAAGCTGACTTAAAAAATTATGTATGATCTGCAGATCTGTAACAAAAGCTTTAGAATAAACAATCGAATTAGCCCCCTGATCCGTTGAATCATCTCCTGCTGGATCTGGCTGTGCTGGCTGACCTTCTGGGCCGCTCATTTCCTCATCATCAAGCATACCGAATGGCATTATTCCAGCAACTGGCCCATTTTCTTTAAATGCACTAGTACCACCATTTAAAAACGCTTTTCTCAACATAATAAATAAATCAGACTTAAACAATTTATATGTATAATACAATACAAGATTATCAAATCCCGCTATTGCTGCACGCATCTCTGTTTCAGTAATAACAAATTGACCACTGCCATACAAAGATTCTAAATTAAATCTCAAACCTTGTATATCTTTAATATCACACACAACACATATCTGTCCTGTAAAGTTGTCCATAAACACTGTTCTTGGTTTTTTTCTCACCTCGTCACTCAGACTATCCGTATCCCCTCCAGAGGAATCTTCAAAACGATAACCAAAAAATGGACTAATAACATCTAAATACAAAGGAGTATATCTTTCTACATTAGCTCCTATATATCCAACAGTACTGTATGCTCCTTGAGTACCGACCCTATACCAATGATCTGTGGTGTCTGCGTAATTACCTAGAGTAGTCCCACTCAAAGGATTGCTAAATAATAATGGTTCATCGGCAAATACATTCTCTGTACTATTAAATGTAGTACCATCAATATCTGTTTTAATTCCATCTTCATAACTTCTTATATTGGCTAAAATAGTATTATATTCTGTGGCACTAACAACACTACCAGCTGGTACATTTTGCATAGGATGAGAGATATTGGTATTTCTTGTGCTAAAACCGGTAGGAATTTTATATGTAGATTTGGTATATTTTGTATAATCGACTAAAACAGGTGTCGCTCCAAAAAATCTCATACGAAATGTATTTTGAGTATATGCTAATCTATAATTTTTGGCTTGATATAAACGCTGTTGAGATCCTCCAATAATAACCTTTCTTTCTACACTTTCATTAGTTTCATTTCCATAGCTTAAATCAGATAATGCTGGATTACCGTCGCTGTCGTTAAAAGTTCCACTGTTTATCAATCCTTCTATGCTACCTTTTACTTGTGTTAATCCTGGTTGTCTTAATCTATCAACAGTTCTAACTTTTAATAGCATATCCAAACCTGTGCTATCGCTATCTGGTACACAATCAATAAAAAAGTCTTTACCGCTAGCTTCTGTTAATTGTGTAATAAAATCTAAAACGCTTAATACAGGAGTGTTAATACGCAGATTTGGCAACTCTGGTAATTCTGTCATATCTAATTTATATCGATATAATGGGTGTCCGTTTGGCTGTATTGCAAATGCTGGTGGTATCAGTCCAAAATCGTAAAAATTACTACCGTTCGCAGGATAGGTATAATCGTCTAATTTATGAATAGATTTAGAAACAATTCTACCAAATGTAGAAAATTGCTGTATACTTTTTGCGGTAGGTGTTGTGGAGCTGGTTAATGCTGACAAGGCTCTTAAAATCAAATGAGAAGGTGTTCCATTTTCATTATATCCGCTATACCCAAAACCACCGTAAGTTTCCAGCATACCATAAGCGTTGAAAAAATTATGTACAGCACCTGTCCTTATGTTTCCTCTCCAATCAAACTGGTTAATTGTTGTTATTTTATTATTGTCAGTACTAAAGTTTTGAGGCATGGTTATGTTGGTTGCCGAATTATACAACCCTGTAGTTCCCACAAAACCGTTAGCTACAACGTAAGAGTTTGCTAGTAAAGATACTGGACTTTCTAATTGAACACTAATATTAGATCCTCCAGAGCCATCAGTATAGCTCCAGCTTTTTACCAATCCTATATATTCAAAATCCAACATTCTAAAATAAACAGGAACTCCGATAATGTCGTATCCATCATTGTCTGTATAATTTTTGTCTTCCCCTCTGTTGTTTCCTGGAAAAGCTCCTGCTATAGTCCAATTGTTAGGACCTCCTATAAAACCAGGGTCTGGATTGATCCAATATGTAGAACAAAATTGATTCCTTCCATTATTCCATCCGTATTTCACTTTTCCTTTAAGCATTTTTTGCCCAGTCATTTTACTCTTGATAATCTCGCCGTCCGCATCCCTGGCATACAGATCATCTCCATTAGTCTCATGATAATGATGAGGGGCTTGCCCACCACTTAAAGCAGGATACTGAGCTTTAAATAAACAGTCTGTGGTTGTTTTTTGTCTTTTCCAACTATTGTTGAAGTAGGTTGAATCTCTTACCAGTGATACCGTAACACTAGAAGCTTGACTTCCCCATCCTAAATTAGTATTAAAATCAGCTACGCTGGCTCCTAAAAATACTGTTTGAGCAACGGGCTTATTAATATATCCTGGTGTACAGGGCGTAGTATCCGACATTCAAATCTCCTTTTACTTAATAATGGCTCCACTAGCCTCCTGGAGGTCCTAAGAAATATCTGTCTAATGGTCCATTAAGTGTACATGGTTGATAAACCCATTCCACACTTCTTGCATATCTTCCTTCAATAGGATTCCAATTAAATGTATTGCTTTTTATATAAACATTTCCTGTTCTTGCTGCTCTACTAAAATTATTAAACACACCGCTGTCTACTTCACCAAAAGGCTTTAATCCTTCTATCAGATTTTCTACTTGTCGAAATAGCTGAGAACCTGTATAAACTGGGCAATCAGTTTGATCCATTAGGAAACCTTTAGAGCTACTAGGTGGCAATACCACAATTTCTATGTTAACACTTTTGGTTGTGCTCGTTCTTGTATTGAGAGTTTGTAAAACCGGACCTAGTGGCCTACCTAACACAAAAGCTTCTGCCACCACATCTCCTGGTCCGTTAATATTGATATCCACACTTTCTGAAATAACTCCACTAAAAACTTTAGTTTTATTAGTATACTGATAGTTATAAGTTATAATTCCTTTGATAGGATCATGTCCTTCACTAGTAGATACTGGTATATAATTTAAGCGTCTTTGTGTTCTAAATGCTGGATTACCAGGATTTTCTGTAAAAATCGCACCTTGAATAGGATTGTAAGGTTGACTTCTGTCTGAGCTATTAAGACCTATGCATGCTCTTTCATACAAATATGGCTTAACCTGATATATAAAACCGCTTAAAGCATTATCGTATTTGTTTCCATAAGTAGTGCTAACATGACTATGGGCTCCATCACTCTGAGATCCAGTAAGTCCCTTATTATTATATTCTTCTAAATTTATTTTATTCTGATTATTTCCGGTCGTAGGAATTCCTGTGGTTTTGATCATCTCAGGATCAAATCTTGGAATCCTGACACCATTAACGCTTCCCTGAATGCTAACCGTACTTACAAATCTTTCATCTGTACTAGCCTCAATTGTATATTCCTCAGTGAATATAATTCCAGAAGGTACAGCTAGCCAGCTGTCGTTTGTTTCGTAAGACCCTTCGGTTACACTAAAATTTACTGTTTTTACATGATCATAAAGATGAACATCCTGAAATCCACCCAAATTTTTTGTTAATGTTAAGAAAGGACCATAACTTTTATTATTAAGGTTACTATTGAACGCCAATTCTGCTCTATCTTCAACCCACCTTTTTGCATTCAAATATGCGTCATATTTATCTGATTGATTTTGACCTGTTGATTGGTAATTATACTGAGGGTCATTACCGTTATCTGTTTTACCAATATGGCTACTAAAACCACTACTAGGAATACCAACAGCAGACAACTGCCTAGTAATTCTATATTGAGGAATTCCACTCAGAGCAATAGCTTTACTTTGTGTTTCTCCTGTACCTCCAGCAACGACTTGTGGTTCTGTTTCTGGTTGTTTTATAATACTTTTACTGATACTACTATAAATTACTTCTTGAGGCTCTATCGTCCAATTCTCACTAACTTGACTAACCCTGTATTTTGTACCACCATTCGGCTTCTGAACTACATCCTCAAAAAACTCTAATTCTACACTATAGTCTAAACTAGTACTCCAATTATCAGAGGTGTTATTGGCAGTATATGATATAATCTTGGCATTAATTCCACTAAAAACAACAGATCCGTTTTTTTTAATTTCAAAATCACCAGCGCTACGCCTAAAGAGATCTCTTAATTTCTGCTCTTTACTTAATATTCCGCTGATACCTTCATGTTGTCCATTACTGGGCCATATTTTGCCGTTCAATGTAACTTTATTGTTCATGCCAATAAAACTGCCACCACCGTCCCTTATATATTCTCTGGTCAGATTCACTAGTGGCGCAGCACCTAGATCTAAATCGGTACGAAATCCACTATGAGCAAAATAAACATCTACACACGGATCTGGATTGTGTGCAGGAACTCCGTGTTGAGCTTGAAATTCATGAGAAACTGGCTGTTCTTCAAATAGTCCTGGCCCTATTGACATATTTTTTCCTATTAAAATAAAAAACTATTCTTGCAATTGAGGTACGCTCTGAGCGTCACAAACAAAAGAAGCTAAAAATGTAACGTATTTATTAATTGGTAATAATTCTGGTACTAATACAGCAGGCACAATAGCATCACCGACAACATTAATAGTCGGTAAACTTTTATATCCATCACCAGCGCTATTAACTATAATTTCACTAATAGAATATCTTCCATTATTATTGTTGTATACTACAGATATTTGAGCCTTGGTATTAGGATCTCCACCTTCTATAATAACGCTAGGTTGCGCAGAATAAAGTCCACCATTTATAATATTCACACTATTTAAAGATGATGTTGCAGTAAATGAGTATTTTTGTGGAAATATTTTACTTTGATAATCATTAGAGTCATTGTTTAGAGTTAAGTCATAAGTTTGACCTAATTTTAAATCTGAACATCTCACATTATACACCTTAGGTTCGCAACAATTAGATGTTTGAACCATATTAGCATCATTATCAGTAACAAACTTAACTTTAAAATTATTAGCCATGTTTATCCCTCTTGTCTAAGTTTCTCTTCATAAGCTTCGCAGTCAATATCTACTCTAATTTTTTTAGCAATATTGATTCTTTGTCTGTTTTTCAGATAAAAGTAATCTTTGGTTTCGCTAATCGTTGGAGTATAAGTCATAGTTTTGGTGGGTGTTGGGTACGGGGTTGCTGTCTGTGTAGGTGTTCTAGAATATGTCGGTGTCGGTGTGTGACTTAAAGATGGGCTAATACTTGGAGTAACAGTATTGCTAGGCGTATTTGTTGGGCTTTTACTAATAGTTGGAGTAATAGGTGGTGTTGCTGTTTGGCTTAAGCTGACGGTTGGCTCGGGAGTCAGTGGTATATTATCATCTAGTAACTGAAAATTCTGACTATTCTGTTTTATATTTACATTAATAAAATTGTTAATACTCATCTCTTAACCTTCCCCGTATGGCTGCAAAACTCTTTGATTATAGTGATCCCAAATCATAAAATATTTGTCTTTATTAATTTGAGAGTTTCCATCTGGGAAATAGCCTCCCGCAATAATAAAACCTTGATATAGTAATAGCGAAAGAACAAAAGCTTTAGAATTCACAAAATTAGGAATGCTATCTTTATCTACAACCGTTTGATAATCATCGTTCATAATATAAGCATAATTATATTTGCTTCTGCCATTAGAATTAGCTCCAGATGGTAAAATATAAAAAATACCATCTCTAGATTGAGCATATTCAGCACTGGCTATATCGATCGTTTTATTATCTGTGAATAAATTCCAAGATATTATATTTGAATCTATTTTAAGCTCACCACTAATAATAGACATTAATCTAATATTTGTATATTTTGATAAAGATGTTAACCCATCATGTTCCTGTTCTTGTTTATTCACTTGTTGACAATCAGCTCCATCACACAAGTTAAAAATTCTTGTTCCACAAGTATTATCAAATATTCTAAATTTTAATAAAACTTTTGCAAGATTAGACCGATTATTTAGATTCAAATGAGAGTGATATAAACTATTATTATACAAATTCTGACTTTTTTCATGATAATATTTTAGTATTTCATGATTAAATAAATTATCGGTTTTACCAACAGACAGATCGACTGCAGATAAGCTGCTAATGCCAGTACTAGAATTATTGGTGTCTTTGTCTATGCTATTTCTTGACCAGATCCCACTATTGCCTGATGCTTCTTGGTAAAATACAACCGATGATGTTTGTTTAGTCAATTCTTGACTTCTGTTATAAGAATTTGGTAATGGTGCAATATTAACTGTTGTATCTGAATATCTATTTTCAAAAATGTAGGAATCATGTGCAACCCTAGAATATCTGCCTGGATTATTTAAATTAAAGTTCTCGTAATAACAGTTATAATAAAATAAATAAAGCTGAGAGAATTCTGCATCAGCAAAACCAGAGCCAGAAAGTATTGTTTGATGTTCTAAATCTATGATTACTAAACCATTATATGAAGCTTCTACATCTTTATATATCGCTGTTACCGTACTATTGAATTCATTGGTGATAGAATTTTGAGTTTTGTCTTGAATTTTTATTTGACATATGCGCTCGCCTTTAATCACATTTTTAATAAATAGTCCATTTTGTATATATTCTGGTTCTAATGATAAAGAAAATTTATAGGAGTTATTTTTTAATGTCAAAAGATCAATAGCTCTATTGTTAAAAGTAGGGCCTGTGTCAGACGATAAATCAGATGTTGCCGATATACTACTGTCCGACAATAAGAAATTACTTAATTTGGTGCTATAATAGTAATTATCTACTACAGTATAATTATTATCCAGCTCGACAGCTGTAAAATAATGAATAGAATAACCAGGGGCACCTATGAGTGAAGGAGTTTTAAAATTTAATCTGGGTCTGATATTAGATATGGTTGTGTCTAATTCAAATAAAGTATTGTCCTGTTTATAACCACCCCAGTGATACATTAAACCTAATTGATCAATAGCATAAACATCACATGAAGAAATAGATATCGTACTCCATTCTCTGCCAGCAACAGAGGCGGTGTCTGCATTAATAATACCACAGCTTCTATTAGTTGGTGTAGATCTTAAACCATTAGCTATAATAATTTGAGTTGGAGATGAAACAATATCTTGTGTAGATCCAGGTATTAATCCATTACTTATTTTTTTTCTAATACTATTTTTGTCAAAATAATCTAAACCATTATCACTATACTCATAATAGTAAATACTATTATTCCCCCATGCGTACATATGATTCCTGTCATCTATTGCATAAAACGTATTATTGCATACAAATATTGACTTAAAACCTCCGTCACCGTCAATTTTTATAGGTTCTTGATCAATAATAGCATTTTCACTTAAAGTAGAGACACCTAATTGACCACGAGTATTCTTACCCCAAGTATAAATGTCTCCATTGCTTGATAATACTGCTATAACGCCATCGCCCAAAACCGCATCAATGGGTTGTATATGGCTAGGTAAATTGTATTTAACTAGTCGTTTACCAAATTCTTCTGCTCCTTGTAGATGAATAAAATAACTTTGATTTTCTGGTTTCAGAAACCAGACATTGCGACTTGTATCCATCAAAACCGCCGATTCCTGCTTATCTGCATCAGGTAGGCTTATGCCGTTATGTATTTTGGTGAATCTTGTTTTTGCAGATGTATTCATAAATGCCAATTGAGACGCATAAAAAATATCTATATTATCCACATAAGCCTCAAAATCTATAGCAAAGTTTTCGTAATAATCTTGATCCAATACGAAAGATACAGAATCTCCAACATCTACAGAAAATGATACGCTTTTTACTCTGTCATTAGTATCATAGAATATCTCTTGTAGTCTGTTACCATTTTTTAGAATAATTATTTTAAGATTGCGAGGAGTTTGATTAACAACAAACCATCTCATAGAGAAGGTTATTGTCATCAAGCCCTTTAATTCTGATTTAAGAACAGAAAAAACATTCTCCTTTTCTTGCAAACCATTTGTTGATAAAGGTTCTTCTCTCGATCCTTTTCCAAAAAATGTTGTGTCTTTTTTTGTATTTTCGTTATTAGGATTAGATCTTGTAGTGCTGATAAATAGAGGTAATTTAGCCAATTCTGTGTTACTTACTCCCGCATTAGATTGAGGCAGTGCTATATATTGTTGTTGAGAATTAATTGGTATCGATTTTATAGTTTTAAAATTAACGGTATTATTCTGAATTAAAATATTATTTGTAATATCAAGAGTGTAATACAAAGTTTGATAATATTTAGATCCATCTACGATTTTATTCACACCCGAAGATATATAAACTTTGTCTTCTAAATAATGATCAGATAAAATTTCACCACGAATATAATGTGTCATTTTTGTAGCAGAAGAAAGGGTTATGTGATGTAGATTGCCCAAAGGCTCATATAGGGAATCGTCAGAAGCTACCACACCATAATCATTAATAGCTATATCCTTGAAGCTGTATATTCCTTTATCTAACACAAAAATGTTGTCTTCATTACCATAAATAGACACGATGTTGTCATCTGAAAAAATATCCGCATCATTTTCTGTGCTAATCAAAGAGAAACTATTAGCATTAATCATGGGCAACAATTTGCTAATCTCTTTTATATTTGGATATGGCAGAGCTAATTTACCATCCTCACTCTCTCTAACAACCAAGAAGTTTTTTGCACCAGCTACTTTTATTTCGGATGCTGGATTGATCAGATCAAAAGTTTCAAAATTACCAATAATTGCCAACATATCTCCTTGGGTGTGAGGAATAACACTAATGCTATAAATAGCATTTTCTACCCACCCTTGACTGGCGTACTGATCTCCTCCATCAAGAAATTTAATATATTGCTGCCATAGCCCTTCCGAATCCTGGAAATATAAGCCAAAATCTCCAGCAATTAATAACTTATCCTTATAAACCGTTGCTGACCGAATTTTACTACCTATAGTTTTACTGATTTCCTCAACATCTGCTATAGATAGTTCATTTTTTGTTATATAGGTTGTTCTGCCATCTTGAAAGCCAAAATTTAACGCTTTTATAGCTTGTCTATTATTATCTATATACAATAATTGATTATAGTCTACCATTATTTTTCCTTTATGGGTGTTACAATTATAAATACACCGTCGATGTTGTTGCAGAAATCAAACATATTTAACCGCTATTTGTGCCTGTGGGTGACTTGGTTGGCGTAATTGTTGGCGTTGCACCTAACGTCCCAGTTGGCGTAACCGTACGGGTAACGGTTGGCGTGTTAGTTTGTGTGGGTGACTTGGTTGGCGTGGTTGTTGGCGTTGCACCTAACGTCCCAGTTGGCGTAACCGTACGGGTAACAGTTGGCGTGTTAGTTTGTGTGGGTGACTTGGTTGGCGTAATTGTGGGCGTTGCACCCATAGTCGATGTGACTGTAGGTGTTGTTGTATTTGTTGGGGTTTTTGTTGGCTCCACAGAATTTGTCGGTGTGTTTGTTGGTGTCACACAAGGAGGGGCTGTGTTAGAAGACTTAGAAATATTAACAGCAATATCCAAATAACCTCTATTGTCGGAAGATTGAATATCGGTAAAGAATATATAAAATGGTTGACTTTCATTACTTTCGTTTCTGAAAGAAACCGAAGAACCGACCTTAAACACAGGATCCATTCCAAGCCTACCCATAATGGGACTTGGAGGACTATTACCAAAACCATCAGTGTCGCCGGAACAACCAATACTTCCGTCTGGACCATAAGGGTCACATCTCCAACCTATTGTGAACTGACCCCAAGCAGACACATCAACATAGTCTCCTGCAGCAACATCTCCGATATACAAAGGATTGTTTCTTGTTATAGTGCCATTTTCTGGTATTTTATCCCCATTAGCAAATGCCGTACTATAAAAAATATGTGTTTTAGGATCAAATTGATAATTATAACATCCAGCACTCAGGGTATACAGGCTTTCCGGATCAAAATTAGCAGTATATCTAGCTAAATATTTAGTTAATCTTAAATTATCTATCCAGCCACTAAAGTTGTTAACATTGGACTCGTCTCCATCATAATCCCCGAACAGCATACCTGAAAAACTAACAGGATGTGTAAATTTTTCATTAATAGCCTCTAATTGTCCATCAACAAATACCCTAACAGCATTTCCTTTTCTAGTTATTGCCACATGATGCCAATCAGTATCCCCGTACCAATAAAATCCATTTATGTTGTCCCTTGCTCTTTGAACAACACCGCCAAAACTTACTCCAAAGCTTAATCTTCCGTTGCTGTCAACGGCACCAGGATTGTTCGCTATGCCTATCCCCATGCTTGTAACATGATTACCATCAAAGTTATTAAAAAGTGTAGCTACAGTTCCTGGTTGAGGAAGCTCCATTTTAAGCCAAAACTCTAATGTAAAATCATCAGTCTCTATGTCTAATCTGGATGTCTCTGGAAGTCTAAATCCAAAACGTCCAGGCGATCTATTATTAAATTTTATAGAGGCTAGTCCCTGTTTTTTAACTGCTGGATCTACCACAGCACCATTACTAGTTATATTCCACTTATATTCTGACTGATCTTTAAGCGTATCTGTTAATAACAATAACACGTTCCCCACCCTGCCAGAAACTGAAGGCGTGGGTGTTTTTGTTGGTGTTTTTGTAATGGTAACTGTCGGTGTTGGTGTTTCTGTTCTGGTTGGTGTTGGTGTAGGTGATTTGGTAACAAAAGGAGTACCGCTCAAAGAAGTAGAAGGAGTATTGGTTGGAGTAACATTAATAGTTCTAGTAGGTGTTTTGCTAACACTAGCGGTTATTGATGGTGACGGTGTGGGTGTTGGAATCGGTAGAACCTGAGGATTCATAGGGCTGCTTTTCGACACACTAATTGAAATAGTGGGTGTCACAGTAGGTGTTGGTAGAACTGTCGAAGAGTTTGTTACCGTGGGAGTTAAGCTCTGTGTAGGGGTTGGGGTATTTGTGGGTATGATTTCTGCTTCATCTATAACATTAGTTATGTTTTTGGCTAATGCTACATTATTGCTCATAAATGAATCAACAGATCTCCAAATACCATCATATAACACTGTAGGTTCTTTAACTTCTTTTAGTCTCTCCACCCGTGATAAACTATGATTTTCGTTGGAACCCCAGCCATACAACAAACCATCCTCTGAAACACCTAGAGAATAACCATCTCCAGCACTGACATCAATCCATTTTTGTGAGTCATTAATAGATATGAAAAATTGATTACTGTTGTATATAGTTCCACCATTATCACCATTACCAGCAACATCTACATTGACAATAGGGTTTGGAATAGTATCGGTATTGGTGGCGTATTTGTTATATTTTTGAGTTTCTGGATTATAATAAGCCGCTTTATACCATTCGTCTATATTACACATCCATATAAAAGGATCATTAATAGAGTCGCTTTCTCCTGTCCTACGTATCAATCCAAGATCAAAATCATACGCTAAATCAAAAAGATTTTTTTCTTCTATATTTTTAGAGCCACCAAACATTGAAAACTGAGACACGTTAACGTCAATAAGATAGACACCTCTATTTAATATTTTGTGATTTTTTTTGTAATAAAAACTATTATACTTCCAGTTGACATATCTAATTTTATTACTCAATAATAAGAAATTAACTGGTTTATCCTCCATATTAGGTTTACATAAGTATTCGTTGCCATCAAAATAGATTCCTTGCAAATCACTTTGCACATCTTCCCAAAGTTCATATGCATCAACATTATCAATATTATAATTTAAAAATTCTGCATATTCTTTGTTTTGAACAGGATATTTTGAAATAGAATAAGGGTATGGAACATAGCCTAATCCATTTGTATCTGGCTTTTGGTTGTTTTCATATTCTACTAATACAAAATTGTCAACTTCTTGTTGTGTGTTAAAAAAGGCTATATCAGACGAAGCGCATAGTCGAAACCCTACATCATCATATCTAGTATTGCAATTTACCGAAAATTTTGAATCCATCAATTGTTCGGGTGATGATCTAAATGAACCTCCCAAAATAGGCAAGTTGTCAGTATACTGGACATTATCTGATAATACCATTTCGTGAACATTGCCATTTTGATCATATGTCCCATAATAGCTAGACCTTCCATTAGTTCCTACTCCGGTCAAAGAAGCCTGATTTTCTTGAGGCACACTATTAATATTCAAATTGGAAACATCGTCAATAACAATAGTTCCGTTCATAGAAGCGTGAAATTCACACACATAATACAATACGTCGGGAGCATTTAATGGAACATTAAAAATAATAGTACCGTTTGAAGTACCATTTCCTGAAACGCCGTTATTATATTGGCTACCTGTTCCTGTTACATTGGCTGTTTTTATATAGAAAGGATGTCCTGGCGAATTGATATTAAATTGATAGCTACCACCCCTGACAAGATTAAGAGTAGAATTCGCAATCCCGTTAATGGTATATGCTGATGATCCTATATTGCCAACAGAAAAAATAGCATCATATACAGATCCAACATTTCCAGAATTTGAAGGCGATGCTGTAATACTGGGGGAAACACTAATTGATGGAGTAATACTAGAACTTAAACTAATACTTGGTGTTACACTAGGGCTGAAACTGATAGAAGGGGTAGGAGTTGCTGTTGCTGCTGTTAGTTGGGGCGTGCCGGTTGGTGTTGGACTTGCCTCAATCTCTGTGGAAATGGTCGGTGTTGGTGTCGGACTTTCATTTATATTTAATGAGGTGGTAGGAGTAGAACTAACTTCAAGCTCTATAGAGACAGTAGGTGTTGGTGTTAGACTTTCGTCTATATCTAATGAAGCAGTTGGTGTTGGGGTAGAGGTGGTCTCTGCATTAGTTGTTGTGGTTGTTGTGGGGGTAGGCGTAGGTGTTGCATTAACGATGTTATCATCCTTATTTCTTACCCAAATAGCCTTATTATCGAAATTAGCATAATTCTGAGCATTGTCTAGGTTTCTTTTACCTAATTGATACTTAGAATTATCTCCAAAAGCATGTAAAGTATGATCGGACTTGAGTATAAAAGCATGATCCGGACCAACAGCTATTTTAATAAAGTTGTCAATATTTTCATCTACAACAACAATTTCATCTCCATTTAATAATCTGTCATCATATTGACCACCTATTAAATACAATTTACTATCTAGTACTTTTTTAGCAAATGTCAGATTTTTACACGAGAACACTTTCTCCCAGTTACCGTCCAGATCTGGATTAGTGAAATATAGCTGTAATAATCTTGAATTTCTTTCATGGACTTGGCCGCTAAAATAAAGCTCGTTTCTGTCATTAATTAAAAATACATGATCTACCCCAGCAGAAACATCAATATAAAAATTATTGTTTAATTTTCTAGGGAATTGTATATATTCTTCTTGATCAGAGTCTTGTAAACTTAATTGTCCTGTTTTATTTGAGCCCCATCTATAAACTTGCTTATCTTTATTTATTATGTAAGAAAATTTAGATCCACAAGATATCTTATAAGGGTCTTGAAATATATTGTTAATGGTATAATTTAAATAATTGACCGACTGTTTCGGATTAGATAAATTAAGACCTGTTTGATATTGATCGTTTTTTCCGAAAGGAAGAAAAATTCTATCTGCGTTGCTGGTCAGAACTTCTACAATTGCATGATCAGCCCCTACCGTAAAATTTTTGTAGAATGTAGAAATGTCTGATTTCCTAAAAATATCAGATATTATTTCTAGATCTGTATTAGACCAAGTATAAACATAATCAAAAGCTAATGGCGTAGAACTAGGCTGAGGAGATTCTCTGGGTGTTGCGGAAGGAGAAAGGGATATGGATGGGGTGACAGAATTTGTTGGATTCGGTGTTGGTAGTACAGATTTTCTGTCTAGCGTTTCTACTTCTAATTTACTAACTAATACCTTGTCGCTTAGAGCATAACTAATATTTTCGAAATCATCTATATTGATTGATGGCAGATTGTTAATAGAGTTGTTTGCCTGTTGATTGAGCCAATTTAATTTTATATTGTTGTAATACTGGTTTGGCTTTAATTTAGTAAATAATACTCTTCGAATAGATCCTTGGTCTTCAATATATAGACCTCCAATAGCATTATAGAAATTATCTAAGTTAATACCAGAATTGTAAGATTGTTGATATAGAAAAATCCTGTTATCTATCTCAATGCTAGCAAATCTTTGATCATTAATAATAATAGACTTCTGGCTATTTAATACCAAAAGATTAGTTCTGGGATCTAGATGACTAGGAATAAAAATATCATTTTTTTCAATATTAATCAGATTAAGAGCGTCCAATGATTCTAATTTATCGTTAGATATAACAAAATTATCTGATATATTACTAACATAATAAGTTAATATCTTAGGCTTATAAGAAACAAATTTAATTTTTGTACAATTAATTATTGGTTTGGGAAGTGTTGTAGAAATAGTGAATTGATTCACAAACCGCATTTCTGATAAACGACAAATATACTTATTGTCTTGATAGTCTATAAACTCTATATAGGGTAAATCATCAGAATCATCAAACGGCAATGAAAAAATTACATTATTATTACTATTTCTAAGAGTTCTGATGCCAAAAATATCACTATTAAAAGTTATATTAACAACATCAGCCAATAGATTAAAAGAAATGTGTTGTCTAGACGCATCTAAATCAACACTTTCCTCGTTTTGACTATAATAATTATTATTTAGGCTATATTCTGAATTATAAGAATTTTTATATAGCAATACATCAGCAGGGCTAATTTTGTTATTATTTTGATCTATATAAAATCCATAAGTCCATTTTTTATTCATATTGATAATCTATTTCGATTCTTTGTGCAAAATCAAATGCGTCTTGTGATTTTTCCACTAAAATGTAAATATATCTTGCTGTCTCTTTTTTATCCTCACTAATGCTGATACGACTACTATATTCAATGTCGTCTGGCTTAAAATCTGATAGAGTAATCACTAATAACACTCCTGAAAATTAGTAGTATGAACAATCACATTATTATAGTCTATAGAGCCGTTCACATTATCTTTGATCATAATACTTAAATTAATCAAACTGATCGATCCACTAAAATCTAATCTAACAGCAATATTTTGAACAGATTGATTGGCTATGATTGTTTGCGATGCTGGATATACCCTGACTTCAGAAAAAGGATTAAGAGTATCCATAATTTCGATAGTATAAGATCTACCGACCTCTAATCGATCCATTTGGATTTGTATATTTTTAGAAATCATAACAGGTGTTGGGGTTACTGTTGGCGTTCCTGTTGGATTAGGGGTTGGTGTCTGAGAATTTGTTGGCGTATTGCTGACCGGAGGTGTTGGTTCTGGAGTTCCTCCAGGAGTAGATGTAACTGTAGGTGTTACAGAGGATGTGGGGCTATTTGTGGGAGTAACACTATTGGTTGGTGTGAGTGTTGGTTGAGGAGTGTCTGTTGGTAAAGGAGTAAGCGGAGGTGTGGAAGTTGCTGTTCTGGTAAGGGTTGGTGTTGCGGTTTGTGTTTTGGTTGTGGTGTGAGATGGTGTCGGGGATGGAATAAGCATTTCATTTGATGCTACTAAAACATCCTGTCTGAGTTTGATTTCATATATTTTTTTGGAGTCTATGCTATAAGCGTATGCTGTTTGTAAATCAGGTTGTCCCAAGATATTCCTAAATTGCTCCAAGGTATACTGCGAATCTAAGTCTACATTGTCGTACTCAAGATTAGGCTGACCATATAGTGGTTGATTTAAAATCAACGTACCACTGACATTAAAATCCCCGTCCTTGTTAAATATATGGGTATATCTAGAGCGATTAGATATAACAATACTATATTCAGCTGGCTTGTTAAGGATAACAAATATGTTTTTATTTAATACTGGACTAGGGCTTAATGAAGGAGTAATAGTAGATGTTGCAGTAGCGGTGAGTGTTTGTGTCGGGGTGGGGGTTGGGGTGGCAGTTTCAGTTGGCGTTTGCGTCAAACAGTAAACATCAGGACCATAACCACTCACATAAGCATGATTATCTCCTAGCGCTTTCTTTATCACAATTACTGTATTCTTATCGTCTTTTGTGCTACGAATATATAGTTGATCATATATATCCGGCTCTACTCCTAACCTTTTTTCTAATTCATCAAATTTCCACCAATCATCCACATCTACAGCGTTATTGATTTTTGGTATTCTGTTATTAACATCAAATACTCCGTCTATTTCGCTGTCATACACTAATATTGTTGGTATTATCGATTCAATACCATAACATAAGCCATCAACATTAGTAGCAATATAATAATATGCGTAACCCTGATCTGGTTCGGTTTGAGAAGGAGTAACGGTGGATGTGTTTGTTGGTGTGATAGTTGGAGTAACAGATCTGGTCGGAGAGTGTGTTGGTGTGCTTGTTCTAGTATGAGTTATCGTATTGGTTGGAGTACTGCTTATGGTTGTTGTTAACGAAGGCGTATTTGATGGTGTTTTAGTATTTGTGGGTGTAAAGCTGGGAGTCACGGTCTGTGTTGGACATAATGCAAAATCTACAACTCTCATGGTTGTAGGATCATCACTATCCGGCTTTACGGTATAAATTACGTTCTCTTTTTCTTGCCTAACATAAAAAACATCATAGTCTTCAAAATATTGATTATTAAGAGCTTGTACATCATCTAAAGAATATTGGTCTAGTATTTCTGAAGAATATATAACATCTCCTATTTCTAATACTTTATCTATGTCAAATATTGGAATTTTTCTCCAAGTATTGTTAAAACCTTCTGTTAGAGTAGGTGTTGGTGTTTCTGTTGGAGTAGGACTAATCAAAGGTACATCGGTAAGACAATCTACTGTAATAAAATCTAATACGTCTTGTTCTAATAATTCAGCTTTGATAACATTGAATCTAGCCTCATTTACAAAAAGACTAATTGTAAAATCTACATAAGATTCTGTTGCGTCAGCAGTAGTGGTAAAACTAAAAGAGACATTTTTTACCCTATCTAGATCTCCAGCCTCTAGTTGTGAAACAGTAGCGCCTACGCTATTAGCAACACTAATACCCCCAAAAGTATGATAACCGTCTGTGTTCTCTCTAGATAAAATTATTTCCTTGATCCCAGATACAGTATCGGTAAATCTTAAAGTAAATTCGACACCTGTAGTACACGAGCCTGTATTACCTGCAACTAGCAAATTTTGAGTAAAATTTAACTTTGACATTATGTGTTTCCTGTGTTAATTTGGTTTGAATAAGGGGGTATACTCCAATTAACCACCAAGATTCCAGCGTCTACAGCAAGACCAGCCTCCGTTATAGCGAAAAGCTGATTGTAAGCAATAGAAGAAGATGATCTATTTATTTCTGGTATACGATAAGTTATATTGTGTTGCGAAGAAGGAGGATTGGCAGTAAAATACGGATCAATAGACAATGTCGCACCAGCAAGCTCGAAATCCATTGTGCTCCAAGACAGATAATGCTGGTGATAATTTGAAATTTTAACGTTGTAAGAGTTTCCTCCTATTACAAAATTTCCTAATTGAGGTGAACTTGATGCGCCAACAGAAAGCGTTAAGTTGTTGCTCCAAGATTGCTCATTAATATACATGGTGTATTTTTTTTCCTTAAACCCTGAACCTACACTCACATTGCCAACATCACCAGTCTCAGGATCTATATTCGCATATAAATCGGCCGTGATCGTCCTAACCCTTATTGAGCAAAAACTTTTAAATTCAGGTTCAATAGAATACATACTTCTACCCTGTTTAGGTACATTGAATCCGAGCCTCCACACCTCTTGCTCTATATAGAGCGGAAGATCAACGTTTGAATAATTTGTGAGGATCGTACCATCTTTGCCACCATAAATTATTATCGGAACTCCTTGAGGATTGATAAGTTCTATCTTATCATTGTCAAAAGGTGTATGTTTATCACTACATACAAATATATTGCTATAATTGTCGTAATTCACAGCATCGCCCTTCTGACCAGTACGGCCTATATAATTAGAGTTCAAACACTCAGACAAACCGCTAGTTAATCCAGTAGGTAGATCGTTGCTCTCATAAATCGTCGTTGTATTATGACGAATATTTTTTAATATGTTATACTCATAGTCATTAGGAGAAAGAGGGTTAGGGTAATCCATCCGTAATGAGCCCGTCACGTTTAACAAACTCCCTTTATATTTCCAGCCCGTTCCATTTGTCTGGCTCTGATTAAGATACAGAAAGTCATACTCTAGTTTATCGCTATTCGCGATGTTGAGGGTCCTTAAATCAAACCTTGCACCCTGACCCATTAGTATAGAACTCTGAAATTCTAGGACTTCTCCAGGAACCACAGATCTTTCTTCTACCACCTCTCCATCTCTTATAAACATAACATAATCGTACCCTGCCGGTACAATGATTTTTTCTCCAGTTTGCCCTTCTAACGACACTACGTTATCTCCCGCAAACTTTTGACTTAATCTGATGATAGTTTGCGTATCTCCAGCCTCGTTTTGTACAATCATATTTCCTTCGTTATCCGTCAAAGAATCTATACTCACAGCCTCTTCTCGTATTGGTCTCAAACACTCGAATATAAAAAACTCATCTTCTGATATTTCTGCAGTATGATCTGTTATCGTAAACTTAACTAAGAATTTACCAGATTCAGGACCATATGTAGCTACAATATTAATATTGTGAGAGGTGTCTTTAGCAATAAATGTTTCTGTAGAAGGTTGTAATACTGCTAATCCATTGGCAGATTTATGGGGCAATGAAAAATTAAAAGAATATCTATTGCCTATTATTAGATTACTAACATCTATAATAAATGAATTAGATCTCTGGCAGTCCATTAAAAATTCGTTGCTAACCGGTTCATTGTTGTTTGTAAATCTGTCTACTCTAAATTTTTTGGTTTCGTGATATGGCACTACGTCATCAGCGATAGGTGGCAATTCACACACTGCTTTAGACAAATGAGAAATATAATAGTCTTCTGCTTGAAGTGGTGATGTAGAAGACATAGTTAAAGTAGGCGTACAGGTTACCGTGGCCGTTTGACTTGCAGTAACAGAAGCTGTAATAGTATTGGTTATTGTGTTAGTAGGGGTATTGGTGGGTGTTGGTTGCGGCGTTGAAGTAAAAGTTGGTGTTGGTGTTGGAGATGGCGCCAAAATAAAATCTTCTACTATAGCACTATCTCCTGACTTTACTATCTTATATATTACATTTTCTTTTTCTTCTCGCACATACAGAACATCACTGTCGCCAAAGCTATCATTAAGCTCATTAAAAGTATATTCATCCAGCACATTATTTTTGTGTAATATCTCGCCAATATCCAGTGCTGTATCAGTAATATTAGCAGCGTCATAAATATATAGTTTTTCAAAAAGCTTATGTACATTTTCAAGGGGGGTAGAAGGAGTCGGTGTTGTTGTACCTGTCGGAGTAGGGGAAAGAGGTACTGCGCTAGCAGTCATACAATCTACTGTCACATAGTCTATTACATCATTACCAGGATTGATCTCTGCTTTAAATATATTTAATCTATTCTCTGAAATAAATACATTAAAAGACAATTCAATAAAATCACCAACTTCTCCATTATAATCAAACTCAATAATTGCTACTTCGCCCAATGTTTTTATGATATTATTTATGCTACTACTATTTGATGATAATGAATAAAAATCATGCTGTCCGAGAGTGTTAGATTTGCGAACAATAACAGTATTTCTTCCACTATCTGGATACACTTTAACGCCCAAAACCACCCCTGTAGAACAGTTCACATCATTTTCTGCTACAATCAGTGTTTCATTAAATAAAATTTTTGCCATATCTAATTAAACCTCTGCTTTTTTATTTTATGCTTCATAATAATATTCATTCTTATCCCACTTTGCTCTTATTTCATATTCGCCAAGTTCGAAATGCAGCTGATTAGTTCCAGGCGTCGAACCACCACCATATTCAAACCTAAATGAAACCGTTTTCCAGGGGTAGGAGTACCCCCCATCCTCTTTTATCTTTTTGTCGTCAAAAAAAACATGGTGGTGACTATGCTGTGGCATCGTTAATGAATTACCATAATTCCATATCCAACGACCCTCTTCATCATAACTTTCTACCATTGGTGGTTTTGCGATTATCTCGAATGTGGGTGTTATCGCCAGTTGATTCCACGAGAAAGAATATTCAAGTATCTTGACAAATCCAGCTTTAGCACTGATACCAAACCCGTTTCTGGGAGGTTTAAGAGGATACTGCTGCGAAGGGGCTATAGCACCTATTCCTGTTTTTTCTGGGAATGAGGGGCTGGGAAGAGACGCACTTCCTGATGGTCTAGCATGCGCGTTACCCGACCATGATCCATTTCTAACATATGATGTTTGTTTAACGTACTTTTCCGCCTTAAGCAGTGGCCAAGTGTTAAAATTGGGGTTGTCGGGCGTAAAATAATCGTATTTAGATGCACCAATATGACCATAGGGAACTTCATAGCTATGAGACATTACGTGTAGTGAGTTAAAAAGAAGGTCTTGGGTTAAGATAGGGGCTTGGCTTTTTTCCTGTTTCAACTCAGTCCAAATTGCATAAAGTCTGTCATAAAGCATACTAGAGTTATTCGTACCTAGATAACCTCTAAGTAGATCGTAGTTATGTTTTAATCTTAGCTCGCCCTTGCTCATGTTGGTAAAAATTGTTTTTCCATCTATAGTTGCATTAGGTACGATAAGGTCAACTCCGAGTGGGTTGTCTATTCGTACTCCGGTAAAACGGGCAGCTATCCTTGAAGATGCTACAGAAATTTCATCCTTATTTTCCAGTATATTTTGTTCTTTATGGGCTAAATTTCCTACAATTGCACTCGGTGTAGGAGTAGGAGGCGACCTCACTATACTGCAAAATTTGTCTGGTACATAATTACCATGACACCATTCTAGCTCTGGATCTTCCCAAGGCAATGGCGTGGGAATGGGTGGTGTGGGATTAATTAAATCTTTTACCGTTCTTGCCACTCTATAATCCGTGGGGTTCATCCCGCTACTTATGCCTGGTTGTGTGTAGCCCCAAACCAGTTCTCCAATAGGTGACCACAGGATCGGTCTAACCAATCTTGCATGCTCCGGAAGAGGATTCCAATCATCGGTTTGTGTCATGTTCGTCTGCTTAACTGTGGTTTCTATTTTTAATGATCCATCAGTAGAGTCTCCTACTGCACTGCCCGTAATAGAAAATTCCTTAATAGCTGAGTGATGCCATGGCTTTTGTTCATCATTTTGCCAACCAGAAAAATATATACCCAAAGTTTCAATTTGATGTATCTGGGTATTGAAGGAATATTGTTGAAATTTTTTGTTGCCAAACAATATATTGCTTCGAAACTCCAGCACTTCTCCCTGAACAACTTCTCGCTGCTCCAATACTTCACCATCTCTGATAAAATAAGCATAATTATAACCTGACGGAACAATTATTTTATCTCCAGTATTACCCTCTAACTGCAATACCTGTGTGGTTGGGTCGTCACCTAATTCTTCTATTAAACTTATTATGGTATTCATATTGCCGTCAGTACTGGAAAAAGTGATATTGCCTTCACTGTCTGTAACCGAGTCTACGCTTACAGGGTCTTGTGTAATAGGAATAGCACACTCAAATATAAAAAACTCATCCTCTGATTTACCAGATTCTACTTCTTCAATCGTAAATTTAATTAATATTTTCTTAGAATTACCAGTATAAAAAGCAACTATATTAATATTTTGAGAATCCTCTTTAGCGACAAAAACCTCACTATTAGGTTCAACAGTAAAATATTGCTTTTCATTTTCGTGTACAGCGGTAAATTTGAATCTGTATTTGGTATTGACGGTAAGATTCCCCAACTGCACGATAAAACTGCCACCACCCACACAATTAAACACAAATTCATTGTTAACAATTCTGTTGTCAGACGTAAATCTAGTAACTGTAATATTTTTAATTTGTTTGTAAGGTACAATTAAATCATTATCAGGAGGTAAGTCCGAAACATTCTCTATTACATCAGACATGTAATATACTCGAGCATCTTTACTATCTGTTGCCGAAGGTGTGATCGTACTGGTGACTGTAGAAGTATTAGTCACTGTAGGAGTAAATGTTGGTGAATTAGTAATAGTGACAGTGTTGGTGGGTGTTTGTGTTTGAGTTTGTGTTTGAGTAACTGTGTGTGTTGGTGTGTTGGTTGGGGTTGACGAAATGGTGGGTGTATTGGTAGCCGTTTTAGTGATAGTTGGGGTTGGGGTTGGGCATAGAATAAAGTCTGTAATTTTTACAAAATCGGTATTAACAAAATTAATTACTCCATGTGCGCCTCGACCGGATGGATCAGAAGCATAATATAGTGTGTTTATATCCTCTCCGTTTTTAATTTCTATACTAATTTGCCCACTACTTTTCCCTGTAATGTTGTTATATCTTTCCTCGATATTCAATTCTCCAGCAACTGTTTGAATCCAGAAAGCATAAC
>Ga0255766_10000936_pt1 | contig 26828 bp, 30 predicted proteins | sample 071ome_23_FD_179966 | JGI IMG/M metagenome (GOLD analysis project Ga0255766, IMG submission 179966) | Coastal salt marsh microbial communities from the Groves Creek Marsh, Skidaway Island, Georgia - 071403BT metaG (version 2) | ecosystem: Environmental > Aquatic > Marine > Intertidal zone >...
CTTGATTATGGCTTCAATTATTGAGAAGGAAACCGGACATCCAGATGAACGTAGTGAAATTGCCGGTGTGTTTGTCAGACGTCTGCAAAAAGACATGAAATTACAAACTGACCCCACAGTTATTTATGCCATCGGACAACAGTTTGATGGCGACATACGTAAAAAAGATTTAAGTATCGATTCACCTTACAATACCTATAAGGTGAAAGGATTACCGCCAACGCCTATTGCTATCGTCGGTCGAGAGGCAATTCATGCGGCACTTCATCCAAAAGATGGCAAAACATTGTATTTTGTGGCTAAAGGCGATGGCTCACATTATTTTTCTGAAACATTGGCAGAGCACAATAAAGCTGTAAAAAAGTATCAACTAAAATAAAAATGAAGAAACAAGGTTTATTTATTACATTAGAGGGTGGCGAGGGTGCAGGTAAAAGTACGTTGCTCGACGTCATTGCAGATGTCTTAAGAAAATCCGGCAACACTGTTTTAGTAACGCGTGAACCCGGCGGCACTAAAACCGGGGAAAAACTTAGAGAAATTTTACTTGATAAGACAAACACTAAAATAACAGATGATACTGAGCTTTTGGTTATTTTTGCGGCGCGTTCACAGCATTTAAGCGAAGTTATTATTCCAACACTGAAACAAGGTCATATTGTTCTGTGTGATCGTTTTACCGATGCTAGTTATGCCTATCAAGGTGCCGGGCGTGGCATTGAAACTAATAGAATCAAAGTATTAGAAGATTGGGTACAGCAGGGATTAACTCCAGATTTAACATTGCTATTTGATATTGATGTCGAAACAGGGCTTAGAAGAGCTGGACGGCGAGGCGAATCCGATCGATTTGAACAGGAAAAACTCGATTTCTTTGAAAAGGTACGTCAATGCTATTTACAACGTGCATCCTCAGAAACGGAACGTTTCAAAATCATTCATGCAGGTAGATCGTTAGAAGAAGTTAAACAACAAGTATTAACAATCCTGCAAGAACATGACTTATGCTGAACCTGTTTCCATGGCAACAGGCACAATGGCAGCGTTTCTTGTCCATGCAAAACCAAAACCGACTGCCACACGCCTTATTATTAACAGGCAATCAAGGTCTCGGCTTAATGCATTTTGCGCAACTTATCAGTCGTCATCTTTTATGTCTAAATCCTAATGCTGACAATCAGTTTTGTGGGGCCTGTCAAAGCTGTCAATTATTTGAGGTAGGCAACCATCCGGACATACAAATCATTGAGCCAGAAGAAGCCGGTAAACAGCTCAAAGTTGCGCAGATTCGTGAACTTATCGAATTCATGTCACTGAAGAGTTTCACCACTAAAAACAAAATAGTGACGCTTTGTCCGGCGGAAGCAATGAATCGTTCAACAGCCAATGCCTTATTAAAAACACTAGAAGAGCCGCCAGCACAGTCGATGTTGATATTGATAAGTCATCATCCCGAGCGTTTACCTATTACCATTAGAAGCCGATGCCAGCGCATTGAATTTAAACCTGCCGCTAATCAGGGAACAATAGAGTGGCTGGAACAGCAGAATATAGAAATAGATTATTCAGTAGATATATTACTAAACCTGACGGGCGGCGCGCCTTTATCTATCATAGATATGCTGGAAAATAATATTTTCGCAGAAAGACAGCATGTAGTAGCTGATATCGAAAACATAATGAAAGATAAGGTCAATGTTATTGAATTAGCAAGTAGATGGGAATCACTTGGCTGTGGACAAGTAATCTCATGGTTAATGCGCTTTTGTCAAGATCTGGCGCGCTTAAAACTACTTGGTAGTGAGGCTGAAGTAATCAACAGCGATTTGAGACATCAGCTATTGAATTTAGCAAAACACCTAGAAATTAACCGTATCATGCATATTTATGATTATCTTCAGGATAAATATCTAGAATCTACTGCACAGAGCAACTTCAATTCACTTAGTCTCCTTGAAGAGATAATCATTTACTGGAATAATCCTGAGCATATAAAGTAAATATAAGGAGTTATCCATGGCGGCAGGCCGCAATCCAAGACAAGGTATCCTGTCTCTAACCATACGTGACAAAAGCTCGCTATATGCTTCTTATATGCCATTTATCAAAAATGGCGGTCTATTTATTCCTACAGCAAAAACATACAATCTTGGTGATGAAGTATTTATGCTACTTACATTAATCGATAGCAAAGATAAATTACCGATTGCTGGCAAAGTCGTCTGGATCAGTCCTACAAACTCACAAGCTAATAAAATAGCTGGAATCGGCGTTCAGTTTAGTGAACTCGACAAAGGCGCTACCAAGCACAAAATTGAAACCCAATTAGCCGGGGCATTACAATCGGGTCGTGCAACTCACACTATGTGAGTCTTAACCCTAATTATTGTTTTTCCTATGCTGGTTGATTCCCATTGCCATATTCCACTATTAAGTGAATCCATGGCTGTTGACGCAATTCTAGCTGAAGCCAAAGAACAGCAAATTGAACATATGCTTTGTGTAGCAATTGATATGGAAGGCTCGCCTGAAATTATCAAACTCGCTAAAGTCTATGACATGGTATCAGCTTCAATTGGCGTCCACCCCAACACCGAAATGATTAATCCGATTAATCAACATGAATTCCTGCAAATGGGCAATGAAAATGTCGTGGTTGCAATAGGGGAGACTGGGCTCGATTATTTTCGAAACGAGGGTGATTTGGAATGGCAACGAGATCGATTCCGCTTACACATTCATCTAGCAAAAGAATTAAACAAACCACTGATCATTCATACCCGAGATGCTAGAGAAGATACGATTCGTATATTGAAAGAGGAGGGTGCGGATAAAGTAGGTGGCGTCATGCATTGTTTCGTCGAAGATTGGGAAACTGCTCAAGCCGCAATGGATTTGAATTTTCTAATTTCTTTCTCCGGTATCGTTACTTTCAAAAATGCTACAAATTTACAAGATGTCGCCAAAAAAGTGCCTTTGGGGCAAATGTTAGTTGAAACAGACTCTCCCTATCTAGCTCCTGTACCATTTCGAGGAAAAACTAATCAGCCTGCATATGTCAGACACGTCGCTAACTTCATAGCTGATTTAAAGGAGATAGAATTTGAAGAAGTAGCTAAAGAAACTACTAATAATTACTATAATAAATTTAATTAAATCAAATAATTGAATTTAATATTTCAAGTGCATACTTGATTGCTTGTTGGCTAGTATAGAAGTGAGGGGAGAAGCGAATACCTCCTTTACGGTTTGCGCAAATAACGTTATTTTTCATTAACTTGTCGTAAATTAATTTATTATCTTGCTTTTTGATTTTGAAGGTAACAATGCCTGCTCGATTGGACTCATTGCTAGGAGTGATTAATTCAATATTATTATTAATATAATCAATAATATATTGCGTATTACTAAGAATTATTCTAGTTATATTTTCTATTTTTATTTCCTCAAGCAAACTCAAACTGGCAGACAAGGCGTAGATGCCAAGCATATTCGGACTACCACACTCAAAACGTTTAGCTGACCTAGCTGGTCGCCAATCTGCTAAATCATAATTTCCTGCCTGTTCCACCATGTGCCAACCAAATTCATGCAATTCTAGCTGCTCTCTGACTGATTCACGACAAAAGAACAGCGCAATTCCCTCTGGTCCCATCATCCATTTATGCGCATCTGCCATAACAAAATCCGCATTTATGGTTTCCACATCTATAGCTAGAATCCCAAGACTTTGAATTGCATCTACACAAAACAAAATCTTGTTTTTATTACAAAATTTACCCAATTTCTCAAGGTTTATGCGTGTTCCAGATCCATATTGCACGGAACTAATCGTTAATACGCGCGTTTTCTCATCGCAGGCATTTATTAAATTATCTTCAGCTGACTCTGGATTTGATATATCAATTTCTCTAAATTTAACGCCATGTTTAGCCTGCGCTAACCAAGGAATTCGATTGGATGGAAACTCCTCATTACTGCTAACTATATTGTCGCCGTTATTCCAATTTATTCCGCTAGCTACCATGGATATGGCTTCAGAAGTATTTTTCAGCAGGGCAATATCATTAGTGGAGGGCGCGTTTATTAGACGCTGTAATTGTTTTTTTAATTTTTTCTCCTTTTCTAGCCACTTTAAATAATGTTTTGCACCGGAATATGAATTTTCCTCAGCAAAGGATTTTACGCTTTCAGCTGTTCTTTTTGGCCATGGTGAAACTGCTGCATGGTTTAAATAGACAATATTTGAATCTAGCTGGAATTCCTGAGCGATTATCTTATTTAAATTCATAATTTATGTTATTTATTTTTTTGAGCTATAGTCTAAAAATTTATTGTATATAGTAAAACCAATCATTCTAATGAAAAACGGATTTTCCAAATCTGCTTTATTCATATATCGCACTAGATCGGTTATTTGAGAATAGTTAGCTAAAACTACCATGGAGAGACACCAAGATATTAAAAATACGATGTGATGCAGTTAAAACAATTTTTAATAATGATACGAGCTGCATCCTTATATGCGCATAATGTATATTATGTTAAATAATATATTTATATATTAAATTATGAGTATACGGTTGCACTAGGAGTTGATTTGAAAAATACTGCCTTAATATTAAGGGGTAATACTAATATCAAAATTTTCAAAACGTTTTAGTTTCTCTTCTAAATCATTAAACCAATAACTAGGCAAAGAACTAATATCTTTTGCTTCTTCCTGTTGAGATTCGCGTGCTATGCCATATATCTTTAGACCTTTAATAGGAATAGCATTTAACTCAATAGCTTCAAGCAAACTAAAATAGCTTTTTAATTCGTGCTCTGAGGGAGGTCTGTCTTTCCATGCAAAAAAACAGGTTTGAATATACGTCGGACAAAGTTCTGCTGAAAGCTTTAGTCGTTTTAATGAGTCGAGACCACTGCCCTGTACCTGATTAATAAAGGCCTGCCCTTTTCTACTTGCGCTATCAATTTTGAACCATACTTCACCATTTATTTTCGCCATTGTTTTCAATCCTGTTTGTACAACTTTGCGATTAATTTGGCTACCATTGGTAATTAGCACAACGTTTACACTATTAATCAAGCCAAACTCATTTAAAATCATGTTAATGAGTTGTACTACCTGATCAAATTCAGAGGACGTAGTTGGCTCCCCATTGCCTGATAAAGCAATATCCTTGATCATGCGTAATTTATCAGGAACAGACTCTGCATCATAGAAATCACCTTCTATGACATCAGATAAAAAACACCTAAGTTCTTTACCTAGCAAATCAAAATTTATCAAGGGTGCGCTGCCTCTTTTCAACTCCGGAACCTGACAGTAGATGCATCGCCAGTTACAGGCATTATTAGGGTTTAAATTAATACCGATAGAGAGCCCTCCAGATCGCCTGGACAACACAGGATAAATATAAGTCAAGCCAAGCTTGTTTCGATCATGATTTAAAGTAGACAGCATAATTTATACTGAAGGAATTGATAAAAATGGGCATTAAAAATATTTCGCAGATTCATTTTTTTTCAGTCATCATGTGTTTCAACAGCTTTAATAGATAAAACAGAGCTTTATCTACGTGTTTAGTCTTCTCTTGGCAAATGCTTTTCTGTATATTAAGTATATCTATGAAAAAAGTCATAACTACCAGTATTTTATTGCTTTTATTCTCACCGCTATATGCACATGATAGCGAACGAATTGATCAATTAGAGCAGAGAGTATTAAAACTAGAATCTCTTTTAAATAGTAGCCCTGCCAAGGCTGAAACAATTACCTCATCAAGCGAAGGCTGGAAATCAATTGCCAACTGGAGAAAAATTGAAACTGGCATGGCTTATAAAGATGTGCGAAATATACTCGGGGAGCCAGCTAGGATAAGTGGAGGTATTATTACACAATGGTATTACGAAAATGATGGCTCGGTTTTTTTCTTGCAAGACAAAGTTGATGGTTGGACAGAGCCCCGATGATAAATACTTTTAAAAATAAGTTAGCCCTATTATTGGGATTATTTCCCTCGTTAATATTTTTTACGCCTTATGCAAATGCCTTGGGTGGATACCTTGATGAGATGTCAACGTGCGTGGCTTACCATTTACTAAATTCCAGCGAATTGCCACCAGAAATAGATCAAACAGTAAAAAAAATAAAAAAAGAAGCTGGTATTGATGAACAGGCTTACAAAGCGAGGGTGTATACAAGCATGACTTGGCTTGAAGATATTTATGCTGGCAATCATTCATACGACAGGAAAAAAGGAGATGAAATAGCGCAACTAGATTGCCAAAAGATGCTCAGATACAATTTGCTTTAATATCTTTTGAAATTATCCCTGTTGTTTTAGCATTTCCTCCACATACTTCATATGCTCCACCAGGTAGCATAATTCTCGGTCTATTTTTTCTTCTATGTGCGGTTGGATTTTTTGAACTGTCTCGATCAGTTTTATGGTGTGATTCAGTGATTCAGCTATCATAACAACCTCCTTGTTGTTACTTTTATACTACGCCTGAAAGCAGAATTTTAAATCCTAATATCAGAGGATTTTTAATACTTCTGGACTTACCTTATTTTGGTGATCCCTTGATTAAAATGCCGTTCCTGCCCTCTGCATACTCATAGTGAACGACATGAGTACCTATTTCCTGATTGCTTAATTCGAATGTGATCTCGCATCTGCGATCAATCATTTCGCTACCGGTGGTTATGTCTTTTACATTTTTAATGTCGATAACGTGTAAATTGAATTGTTGGGCGTAGGGGCCGTTGTTATACAATTCCATAAACTGATCTTTGAAGGCATCTTCCTGACATTCCGGGATACTATAAGCGGGATCAATCGTTGAGGCGACATAGGCAAAACCACCGATAATAATTACACCCAGTATCAGCAGGGATTTTCGGACTAATGGAGGCCTGCTTTTGTTCTTTGCCCCGCAGTGTGGACAAGTCTTCGCCTCTGTACTGATCTGGGAACCGCATTCATGACAGCTAATCAAGGCCATAAATAAACTATCCGCAACTACCGGTTATATATGGTTCTGGCTCAACTGATTCCATCAATTTCGCACTAATATTATTTTCCCATACATCGACAATAATGAAATTTGCGTGTTGCATCGCTCCTTTTGAGAACCAAAAAGCAACATGAGAACTGCCGTCTTTCGTTCCAACCTTTAAAAAATACAGATCGGAAATATCTGATTCAGTGCTATAACCATATTTTACTTCTACTCTGCCAATGCCTATGCCGCTGGCTTTAATAGCTACCGGGTTCTCAATTAACTCTTCTTCAGTACAACAAGTACCCAATGCGAACAAACTACGATCATTGTCGTAGCTAAAATCTTTTGGGGGTATAACTGTAACTTTCAGTTTTCTACTTCCATAATCAGTTTCCTTTGAGAAAGAACATACTAGAGTATCAAGTGCGAAAACCGTTTCTGCCTTAACCTGAAATGACAGCGATAAAATTAAAATAAAAACTACAAGGAATCTTTTAAGCATTATTATTAAACCTAATATAATATATCATGGGAAACGATCCTAGATATGTTCTCAATAATTTATAATGACACTGACTATCTTATTTGATGTCTAACATTTTCACTTCTGCTTCTTGGGCCTCAACTAGTCGTTGCATCATGCTTGATGTTTGATGACTTTGATAGATGCTATAAACCGATAATGCTATCGCCAGGAATGATAACCAAAGAACTCTAACTGCATATTTGTGTGCTCTTGATTCAGACTTTTCTAGTGCCCTGTCCTGTTTGATTGAGTTAATGATAAGTGCGCGAATGATGAATGTATGACGAATTAGTTCGTTAGGCACGGGGGCACTTGCGAGAAAGCGTAAATATTTCCCAATACGTTCATCATCGTCACTGAAAACGCTGCCCGAATTAAAAGCTTTTCGAACTGCATCTTCCATATTTTCTTTTTCTGGTCTATTCATCCTTCAGTAAATAATTAACACGGGAAAGCTTTTCTTAATGCTGCATTAACAATATCAGCTGCTATGAGACTGAGAAGTTCTGGGTTGTTTTCTAAATATTTTTTTACTATCAGCACAAGCTGTTTTGCATCAACATTAGTTGCGCAAAATATATTTTTAAACTCTTGCTGCCTTAGAGATGTTTGTCGGCTAGTAGCATCTACAACGGCCATAATGTATCCAAGACATACTCCGGACTGCATAGCAGAATATGAGTCAGTGTTTTTTAGGTGTGGGTCCTGGCAGTTCTCTAATAACTGCATACCAGTTACATACAATGAATTATCTTTGGTCTCTGCTGCTGATGTGTATGTCGCAAAGAGGAATAGTAAGATAAGAATTAGAGTTTTCATGATTTTTTCTCTGTATCTTTTCTTGAATAGCCTAAACATCCAAAATAAAAATGCAAAACAGAGCAAATCAGAAGAATTCATTTGGCGCTTACATATTGCTTACATAGATTTATTCATGATTGGAGTTAAATCAGAGGATTGGCTGAAAGCCTTTTATAACTTGGTGCCCGGAGCCGGAGTCGAACCGGCACGCCCGTTAAGGCGAGGGATTTTAAGTCCCTTGTGTCTACCAATTCCACCACCCGGGCTAGACACTGTTTATATGGAGGCTGAGCCCGGAATCGAACCGAGGTCCACGGCTTTGCAGGCCGCTGCATAACCACTCTGCCACTCAGCCAAATAAATGTGGCAATAAATTACTTAAATAAATACTGGATATTTATCTAGCGACCTTAAAGGCCGTACTGCATAACCATTATGTTGGACATCCTTTTTTCTACCCTTTTAGGCCATCTTCACTGCGAACGATGTTCAAAACTGCTCCATGCGATTTTGTCTGCCACCGAGCAAAATAACATAAACGAATAGCCAAAAATTCATCATGTCTTTTGCCAAAATTCAGCTGCGGTATATTAACCTATTTAATTAAAAATTGTTAATACTTAATATAAATCAATATCTTGAAACCGAATTGAAGAGAAAAAATGGAGCGGGAAACCGGGTTCGAACCGGCGACCTATACCTTGGCAAGGTATCGCTCTACCAACTGAGCTATTCCCGCACTTGCTTGAAAGAGCGCATATTTTAGTCGTGGATTGATGCCTGTCAACCAGAAACGACATTATTCTCTCAAAAGAGGCCAAGCAGCTATAAGATATTGAATCATTGACAATAATGTGAGGATACTTGCTATATATAGTAAAACTATACCAATCATAAAAACTGGCATACTAAATAATGGCTCTGAATAAATTAAAAATCCTAATGAGACCATTTGAGAAATGGTTTTTATTTTACCTAATATGGATACTGATACTCTTTTTCTAGCACCCAATTCCGCCATCCACTCACGCAATGCAGAAACGGTAATTTCGCGGCCAATAATAACGGCTGCCGGTAAGGCAACGTAAATAGAAGGATGAGCTTGTAAAATGCATACTAATGCCACTGCAACTATCAATTTATCTGCCACAGGGTCAAGAAATGCACCCAATTTAGATTGTTGATCCAACTTTCGGGCGAGGTACCCGTCCAGTAAATCAGTGAGGGCTGCAATCGTAAAGATAGCGCATGCAAGAATATGATTGCCCTTAAATGGCAAATAAAATATCAATACAAAGACTGGAATCAGAATTATTCTAATAAGGGTTAATAAATTTGGAATATTCATTGATCACCATGAAAATTATTATATATTTTTTCCGCCAAACTTTTACTGATTCCACGCACCATGGCAATATCCTCAACTCCTGCTTTAACCACGCCCTGAATACCACCAAAATGTTTGATTAGATTTTGTCTTCGTTTGTTACCAATACCTTCAATTTCTTCCAGTGAGGATTTGTTGCGCCTTGTTTTTCTGCGCTGGCGATGAGCAGTGATTGCAAAACGATGTGCTTCATCACGTATGTGTTGAATAAGATGCAATGCTGATGAAGCACTATCACAATTAATGGTTTTATTTTCCGATGCTAATATTAAATTTTCCAGCCCTGCTTTTCTTGAAGGTCCTTTAGCTATCCCTAAAATAGGAATATGTCCCAGTTGTAATTCTTGCAATTCTTCTTTAGCCATCCTGATCTGCCCTCTCCCACCATCGATTAAAATCAAATCAGGCAATTTGGCATCCTCTTTAACCAGACGAATATAACGTCTCTGTATTACCTGACGCATAGCCCCATAATCATCGCCTGCATTAACATCTTTAATATTAAATTGTCTATACTCATTACTTAGAGGACCTTCACGACCAAAGACAACACAGGAAGCAACGGTCGCCTCCCCTTGAGTATGACTAATATCGAAACACTCCATTCTTTCAATAGGTTCACTAAATTCCAACAGTGACTCCAGTGCTTTGAAGCGGTTAAGCTGACTTTTATTGCTGGCCAGCCGTTGCATTAATGCGATATGTGCATTTTCATTGGCCATTTTAAGCCATTTGCTCCGCTCACCACGAACGTGATGCTTGATAATTATTTTTTTATTTAAATTTTCGGCTAACACCGACTCAAGAACAGTTTTATTCTTGAAGTCATCTGAAATAATTACTTCCGAAGCAATATTATTTTTTTTATTCAAGTAATGTTGAGATAAGAATGCTTCAAGGACATCAGCTTTTATGTCAGCCTGTATTTGTCTCGGAAAAAAATTACGTCCACCGAGATTAATTCCATTCCGAATAGTAAGTTGATGTATGCATGCTTGATGATTGGAGATTGCGCATGCAACAATATCGATATCACCTGCATGATTACTTACAAATTTTTTTTCCTGCACATGTCGAACCGCTCGTATTTGATCACGTAATTTAGCAGCTTTTTCAAACTCAAGATTATCAGAAGCCTCCTGCATCGGCCTTGTTAGCGAATTAATAACTTGCTCATTCTTCCCTTCTAAAAACAGAATTGCGTTATATATATCCTGTTGATATTGCTCCTTACTTATGAAATTCACACATGGCGCAGAACAACGCTTTATCTGATATTGCAAACATGGTCTTGAACGATTAGCAAATACACTGTCTTCGCAAGAGCGTATTAAGAATAATTTTTGAATCAAATTAATAGCACTGCGTACAGCATAAGTATTCGGATATGGCCCAAAGAACTTGCCCTTCTTTTTTAGTGAGCCTCGATGATATCGAAAAAGCGGAAAACCATGCTCAGCAGTTAAAAAAATATACGGGAAACTTTTATCATCTCTAAATAAGACATTGTATTTCGGCTTATGAGATTTGATTAAATTATTTTCGAGTATTAATGCTTCATTTTCAGTATGCGTAATAGTAATTTCGATATGGTGTATGTGATTGACCATATGCATGGTTTTTGGCGATGACTCATTGCCTTTTGCGAAGTAACTGGAAACACGGTTTTTGAGATTTTTTGCCTTTCCAACATATATCACTTCATTGCTGGCATTATGCATGCAATATACGCCAGGCCGACTGGTAAGTGTTTTTAAAAATGGTTTTGCATCAAATGACATGTTTTTTCGATTTTTTTCTGAAAATGTCATAAACCTGAATCTATTAAAATCACTTTATTAGCTGCTTAATTGTTCTGAATACATCGTGAAACATGGCTTTAGTTAATCGACGTGTTTGCGTGTTATAACGGCTGCAATGATAAGAATCAATTAGCATATTGCCATTATCAAGCTTATACAGATTTGCATGCCCAAAAGGAAAATCGGTTTGTTTCAGCATTAATGCCTTGACTACTGCTTTATGAGCAATCTGTCCCAAGCACAAAATAACTGAGGAAATAGCTAATTGTTTTAGTTCTTCAGTTAAGTATTGATTGCATTGATTAATTTCACTTCCTGTAGGTTTGTTCTCGGGCGGCAAACATTTCACCGCATTCGTAATTCGGCAATCTATCAATTTTAATTTGTCATTACGACTAATTGAATTGGCCTGATTACTAAAACCGAATTCATATAAAGTTTCATAGAGTAAGACACCAGCATAATCTCCTGTAAAAGGTCTTCCTGTTGCATTAGCACCATGCATGCCTGGCGCTAAACCAACGACCAACAATTTTGGTTTTTTTTCACCGAAAGGTGCTACGGGTTTGCCATGATAATTAGGATATTTTTTTCTCACTATCTGGAGAAAATTGTTTAGCCGCGGACAAGCTGTACAAGATTCATTAAACAATACCGTTTCTTTATTCATAAAACCTTACCTATCTCATGAAACGTATCCTTCATCTAATAGTGCCGTTTGGATATTCGTTAAAAGTATTTAACCTAATATTATAGGTAGACATTCCAGTTTCACTAAAAAATGAAAAAAACTTCGTACATTACCCTATTGGGGAGCAACGTAAATAATCCAGTTATCAGTAGCCCTAAAACATAGAGCAACTTCATCATTTTTTTGTGCATTGTTATGTTCTTTTGTCTTGCCGCCTGTACTGATTTATAAAGTGTCCAAATGGTGAATATCGATAGTAGATGTATTGGGCTAAATAATCCGACAATCTTTATAGTATGTATCCAAAAGCTACTTATACTCACGTAAAGCATCAGTAGAACCCAAGTGTAGCCAACATATCTGTGTGTTGCGTTTCCTTTCTTCGAAAACAGCTGCCAAGCTCCTAAAATAATTGCTAATAATGCTGCTATTGCGTGAGTTGGTATGGGGGTTGATTGGGTGAATAGGTGTGATAAGTTCAATGTATACTCAGTATATTTTTTAAGCCTAATAAACTTTATTTAAATGCTAGCAAAGCACAGTCAGTGAGGATTATCGCTGAATATGCCTTACGCTAAGTGATTGATTTGGCGGAGAGGGTGGGATTTGAACCCACGAAGGGCTATAAACCCTTGCCGGTTTTCAAGACCGGTGCATTCAACCGCTCTGCCACCTCTCCTAGTGAACTGCGCTTGATATGGGGGCGAAAGAATACCCTATTGCAGGCATCTGTAAAAGCTTTAGATTCATACAAAATTCATCTATTTTTCATGAACTAAACTTGAAATTTATTACTCATACCTCACAATATAGTAATTAATTTACAATAAGAGGTAAAATTAAGATGAATCAAACTCCATATGTTGTTGCTGGTCATGCCGAATCTACTTTAGCTACCAATAAATTAATTCGTAACACCTATATTTTACTCTCAATGACACTATTATTTAGTGCTGTGACTGCAGGAATCTCTGTTGCATTAAATTTTCCACACCCCGGATTACTAATTACTCTGGTCGGATACTTCGGGCTATTATGGTTAACAACCTCTCTTAGAAATAGCGCATGGGGTATTGCTTCAGTATTTGCCCTCACCGGTTTTATGGGGCTGACTCTTGGGCCAATTATTAGCGCATATCTCACCATGTTTTCTAATGGCGCTGAACTTGTCATGCTAGCTATGGGCGGTACTGGCACAATTTTCCTTGGACTTTCCGGTTATGCCCTAACAACCCGTAAGGATTTTAGCTTTATGGGTGGTTTTCTGATGGTTGGCATATTAGTCGCGTTTTTGGCCGGCATAGGTGCTGCAATATTTAGTGTTCCAGCACTATCCCTTGCTGTATCTGCAATGTTTGTATTATTGATGTCTGGTTTAATTTTGTATCAAACCAGCGAAATGATGCAAGGTGGAGAAACCAATTACATTATGGCGACAATCAGCCTTTATGTTTCTATTTACAACTTATTTACGAGTTTATTGCATTTGTTAGGCGCATTTGCTGGCGAAGATTAAACTTAAAACACTCATAAAAAACCCGGCATGACGCTGGGTTTTTTTATGAATTTTTGGCGCTTTTTTTTTGTCGATAATTGCCAAATTCACAAGCAAGAACAAGCGTTTAGTAGAAAAAGCTCTATTGAACATGTTAGCATCCACCGAAAAAATAAAAATAACGTCAATGTTCACAATTTTTCCTGAAAATGAGGTAAGAAACAATGAAGATCTGTGTACCTAAAGAGACTTATGCTGGTGAAAAGCGTGTTGCCACTACGCCAGAGGTTATAAGTTGGTTACAGAAACTTGGATATGAGGTTGCAGTTGAATCAGGCGCCGGTAAAGAAGCAAATTTCACAGATGAGGCATATGAATCAGCTGGTGCTGAAATTATTAGTGAGCGTAAAGCATTATGGGATACCGCAGATATTATTTTTAAAGTACGTGCCCCTGATGAAGAAGAAGTTGAATTAATTTGTGAGGGTCAAACACTTATCAGTTTTATCTGGCCTGCACAAAATGAAGAATTAATGAGTAAACTGGCAAGTAAAAAGGCCAATATTTTGGCAATGGATAGTGTGCCTCGTATTTCCAGAGCGCAAAAAATGGATGCGCTGAGTTCAATGGCTAATATTGCCGGTTATCGTGCTGTTATTGAGGCATCCCATCACTTTGGGCGTTTTTTTACTGGTCAAATTACAGCGGCTGGTAAAGTCCCTCCAGCAAAAGTATTGATTATAGGTGCCGGTGTAGCTGGATTAGCAGCTATCGGTGCTGCTAATAGTCTTGGTGCCATTGTTCGTTCTTTTGATACTCGCCCTGAAGTAAAGGAACAGGTCGAAAGTATGGGTGCTGAATTTCTAATGCTAGATTTTGAAGAAGATGGTTCAGGTGAAGGCGGTTATGCAAAAGTCATGAGTGATGAATTTATCGCTGCCGAGATGGCGCTTTTTGCAGAACAAGCAAAAGATGTCGATATCATTATCACGACGGCACTTATTCCAGGTAAACCTGCGCCAAAACTCATTACTGAAGACATGGTTAAATCCATGAAAAGTGGTTCAGTAATTGTGGATTTGGCGGCTGAGCAAGGCGGAAACTGTGCGCTAACCAAACCACATGAAGTAAATCTTAGTGATAATGGCGTAACAATTATCGGTTATACCGACCTTCCAAGTCGTTTACCTACCCAGGCCAGTCAGCTCTACGCAACAAACTTACGTCATTTAATTACTGACATGACTAAAGAGAAAGACGGGAACCTTACGATAGATATGGAAGATGAAGCTATACGCGGAGCCACAGTGATCAATGCCGGTGAAATAACCTGGCCACCGCCGCCACCAAAATTGTCAGCTGCACCTCAAAAACCAGCGATTGAACAAGCTGCAAAGCCAGAACCTAAAAATCCTAATCCTCTTGTAAAAATGATACCAATCATTATGGGGGCGATCGTTTTAATCTGGTTAGGCAAAGTAGCACCTCCATCTTTCATGCAACACTTTACTGTCTTTGTGTTGGCATGTTTTGTCGGTTACATGGTGATTTGGAATGTCTCACCTTCATTGCACACACCATTGATGAGCGTGACTAACGCTGTATCCAGTATCATTATTATTGGTGCATTAATACAAATATCCTCGTCCGGTTTTTTCCTGACAGCACTTGCCGCATTTGGAGTACTAATAACAAGCATCAATATCTTTGGTGGCTTTGCAGTCACTCAACGCATGTTGCAGATGTTCAGGAAGTAAGGAGATCGATATGTCAGAAGGTTTAGTTACAGTTTCATATATTGGCGCCACCATCCTATTTATCCTGACACTTGGCGGCTTAAGTAATCAGGAAACAGCCCGTCGCGGCAATATCTATGGCATCGTTGGTATGACACTAGCCATCGTTGCTACCGTTTTTGGGCCAGCTGTGTCCGGAATCACCAGCTATATCATTATTGCTGTAATGATGGGTGCAGGTGCCGCAGTAGGCATTATACTCGCTCGTAAAGTTGAAATGACTCAGATGCCCGAGCTCGTTGCTATTTTGCATAGTTTGGTTGGTTTAGCAGCAGTATTGGTTGGCTATGTGAGTTTTATGGGCGACTCAGGAACATATACTGGTGTTGAAAAAGTAATCCATGAAGTTGAAATTTATGTTGGTATTTTAATCGGTGCCGTTACCTTTTCTGGTTCAGTCATCGCCTTCGGCAAATTAAGTGGCAAGATAGGCGGTAACCCATTACTTTTACCAGCACGTCATTGGCTTAACCTTGGCTTATTATTAATAACGATCTGGTTAGGCTCATGGTTCCTCAGTGCGGCTGAAGCGCATAGTGCTTCAGCATTCATCCCTCTAATTTTCATGACTATTATTGCTCTTGCCTTTGGTGTGCATATGGTAATGGCAATCGGCGGTGCAGATATGCCCGTCGTAGTATCAATGCTGAATAGTTATTCTGGTTGGGCAGCGTCTGCAACCGGTTTCATGCTTTCTAATGACTTGTTGATTGTGGTTGGAGCATTGGTTGGTAGTAGTGGTGCTATTTTGAGTTACATAATGTGTCGCGCCATGAATCGCAATTTCATCTCGGTCATTGCAGGTGGTTTTGGTACAACCTCTGGTGGTAGTTCCGGTGGAGATGAAGAGCAAGGCGAAATTCAGGCTATTGAAACAGATGAAGTTGCACAAATACTATCTGATGCCAGTGAGGTCATGATTATCCCTGGCTATGGAATGGCAGTTGCGCAAGCTCAACATACAGTAAATGAAATTACGCAATCATTACGAAAAAAAGGAGTAAATGTACGCTTTGGTATCCATCCTGTTGCGGGTCGTATGCCTGGGCATATGAATGTATTGTTAGCTGAAGCCAAAGTGCCTTATGACATCGTATTTGAAATGGATGAAATTAATGAAGATTTTCCTGATATTGATGTGTCGGTTGTAATCGGTGCAAACGATATTGTGAACCCTTCAGCACAAGAAGATCCAAATAGTCCTATTGCAGGCATGCCTGTACTTGAATGCTGGAAAGGTAAAACAACGGTTGTTCTTAAACGTAGCATGGCAACAGGATATGCCGGTGTACAAAACCCGCTTTTCTTCAAAGAAAATACCAGAATGTATTTTGGTGATGCGAAGGAAAGCTTAGATTCATTACTTAAAGCAATCCAATCTGATTAAATATATTTACTGTCGTAACCAAATAAAAAAACGCCCTTAAGGCGTTTTTTATTTAATGACCGTTTGATTATTCATATATATACGTAATACTTCTGGGATTGTAATACTTCCATCCTTATTCTGAAAATTTTCCATCACGGCAATCAACGTACGTCCTACTGCCAAGCCAGAACCATTCAAGGTATGAAGTAATTCAGCTTTGTTAGTTTCCGGATTACGCCAACGTGCCTTCATACGCCTTGCTTGAAATGCTTCGAAGTTACTACAGGATGATATTTCTCTATATTTTTGTTGCCCTGGCAACCAAACTTCCAAATCATATGTTTTGGCAGCTGAGAAACCTAAATCACCACCACACAAAGCTACAACACGATATGGTAAATCAAGTTTTTGTAATATTGCTTCGGCATGCCCAGTTAATTCTTCGAGAGCTATATATGAATCTTCAGGTTTAACAAGTTGCACCATTTCAACTTTTTCAAACTGATGTTGCCGAATCATGCCACGTGTATCTTTACCATAAGAACCTGCTTCACTTCGAAAACATGGTGAATGACATACAAATTTTAATGGCATGTCATTTGCGTCGATAATTTCATCACGCGCAATATTGGTAACTGGCACTTCTGCGGTAGGTATTAAATAGAAATTATGTTTTTCAATATGAAAGAGATCTTCCTCAAACTTTGGTAATTGTCCTGTACCTAAACAACTTTCAGCATTAACAAGATAAGGCACGTTAACTTCTGTATAACCATGCTCAGAAGAATGTGTATCAATCATTAATTGAATTAACGCCCTATGTAGTCGGGCAATATCGCCTTTCATAACAACAAATCGAGAGCTGGTGATTTTGGTAGCAACCTCAAAATCAATCAAACCTGATTGTTCACCAAGGTCAACATGATCTTTTGGCTCAAAATCAAATGTTTTTGGCGACCCCCATTTTCTTATCTCTTCGTTATCGTCTTCACTATTGCCATCAGGAACTGATTCATGAGGAATATTAGGTATTGCCTGCATAATAGCGGTTAGTAGTGATTGAACATTCTCCAGATCAACTGCACTTTTATCCAGTTCAGATTTTATATCGGCTACTTCTTTCATTACCTCGCCTGCATCACCACCCTGACCTTTAATTTTTCCGATCTCTTTTGATTTGCTATTGCGTAGTGATTGCAATTCTTCTGTTCGAATCTGAATGACTTTACGTTTGTCTTCCAGTTCCTGAATAGTGTTTGTGTCAAGATTCATGCCACGTTTTTTTAACATAGAAGCAACATTATCAAGTTCATTTCGAATGAGTTGTGGATCGAGCATTACTACTTCCTAAATTACTATTTACTAAATTGAGGTTTGTCTTGCTAATGCCATGCCTAGCCAACATACGGCCAAGCAGGTAAAAACATTAGAAAAAATATTTATAAACGCCTTATTACTATCTCCAATTTCAAATAAGGTAATCGTTTCAAATGAGAAGGTCGAAAATGTTGTAAAGGCACCGAGCAAACCAATAACCAGAAAAGCGCGACATTCTTGCGGTAACTCACTTCGTTCCACCATTAATACATACACAACACCAATTACAAATGAGCCCAGTATATTTACGATAAGTGTGCCATAAGGAAACGCCTTCCCCCAAAGCTGCTGTGAACCTATAGTAACGCCATAGCGCATCAAAGCGCCAACCGCGCCACCAATAGCCACATATAACAGATTCATCATGATTAATTTTTAATTTGTTTTGATTTTTTATCTAACTCACGCAAAGACGCCAATTTTTCAGCAATTTTTATTTCTAAACCGCGATTAACCGGATAGTAATATTCTTTAGCGGCCATATCATCTGGAAAATAATGCTCACCCGCCGCATAACCACTTTCTTCATTATGCGCATAACGATAACCCTTACCGTAATCCAGCGATTTCATTAACTTTGTAGGGGCATTACGTAAATGTAATGGAACTTCTTTTGAGCCAGATTCTTTTGCGTCCTGCATGGCAGTTTTATAAGCAGTATAAACAGCATTACTTTTTGCCGCACACGCAAGATAAACAATAGCTTGTGCAATTGCCAGTTCTCCTTCTGGCGATCCAAGTCTTTCCTGCGTTTCCCATGCATCCAATGCCAAACGAATACCTCTGGGATCAGCATTGCCTATATCTTCAGAAGCCATTCTGACAACTCGCCTTGCTATATAAAATGGGTCGCAACCACCATCAATCATACGCGTGAACCAATATAATGCAGCATCTGGGTTCGAACCACGCACAGATTTATGTAACGCAGATATTTGATCATAAAATGCTTCGCCACCTTTATCGAAACGTCTTAATGATCCATCTTTTAGAATTTCGTTTAATAATTGTGTATCAATACTGCATTTTTCGGCCAAATCAGAAGCAATTTCTAATAAATTTAAAGCACGACGTGCATCACCATCTGCAACTGAAGAGAGTTGTTCTATGGCATCATCATCAATATTTAAATTAAGGCCACCAAGTCCTCTATCATTGTCATTTAAAGCCTGTTTAATAATCTGTTTAATATTATCTTCATCTAAAGACTTTAATACATAAACTCTTACTCGTGATAACAACGCATTATTAAGTTCAAACGAAGGGTTTTCAGTTGTCGCACCAATAAAGGTTATCGTGCCATCTTCAACGAATGGTAAAAATGCATCTTGTTGAGATTTATTAAATCGATGTACTTCATCGACAAATAGCACAGTGTCTTTGTTATATATATCCCGATAATATTTTGCCTTTTCGATTGCTGCGCGAATATCCTTTACACCGCTTAACACAGCAGAGACAGTTATAAATTGCGCATCACAAGAGCGTGCGATCAATTTTGCTAATGTTGTTTTACCGGTGCCCGGCGGGCCCCAAAAAACCATCGAGTGTAAACGCCCCTGGTCTATTGCTTGTCGTAATGGTTTCTCATTACCCAAAATATGTGATTGTCCAATATATTCAGATAATTCAATCGGACGCATACGATCAGCTAAAGGACGATAACTATTTTCCTGAGTTGGCATGTTATTAATTCATTTCACGTTCATCGATGACATCAATTCCCGCTGGAGGATTAAAAGTAAACTTTACGTCATCTATATCGATGTTTCTTTTAACATCACTAAAATCAATTCTTGTTATCTGTCCGAGACTGTCGTGAATGATTAACATACCCAGTTTATTATCATTAAAACCAATTTTTATTGATCGATATTGTGACTCTATTTCTCTGGAGGTCAGTTCTACCCAATTATAACCATCAATATCACCTAAATTGACTTCAATATAATGTTTTTCAATATCACTATTTCCTAAAATTATCCCAGCAGGTGATTGAGATAAATCATTTTTCATATTTTTAATAGTTAATTGTTCAAGGTCTTTGTCGTAAACCCATAGAACATTTCCATCAGAAATAATCTGTTGTGAATAAGGATACTCGTAAGACCAATAAAATTTATCAGGCTGGGTTAAAAACAGAACCCCCTTTGTGTTTTCCAGTTGATCACCACTTTCATTAAATAGTGTTTGAGAAAAGTTTGCTTCAAGCGTGTTTAAACCATCAAGGAAGTGTTTTAAAGGGTTTTCTTCAACGGCAAAACACTGTGATGAAAAACATATCAACACAATTATAAGAATTCTATTAATCATCAATCTATAGGCGGTGGTGGTGCAGCCAGAATCTCACGACTACCGTTAGACTCTAATGGTCCAACCAGTCCACTACTTTCCATTTCCTCTACAATTCGTGCTGCACGGTTATAACCAATCTTTAATCGACGCTGAATATACGATATTGAAGCCTTGCGTGTTTCAGTTACGATGCGAACTGCTTCATCATATAGTGGATCTATATCATCCCGCGGCGCATCTAACCCCGGAATAGCATCAGCTCCACCTTCACTCGGCCCGAGCAATATATCATCAATATAATCAGGTTCGCCGCCACGAGATTTAAGATTATCAACAACTTTATGTACTTCATTGTCCGAAACAAAAGCCCCATGCACGCGTTCAGTTAAATTGCTGCCTGGAGGTAAAAACAACATATCACCATGACCTAATAGTGTTTCAGCACCCATTTGATCCAGAATGGTTCTTGAATCAACCTTTGATGAAACCTGAAATGCAATTCTACTAGGCACATTGGCTTTAATTAAACCGGTGATGACATCGACTGAAGGACGTTGTGTTGCGAGTATTAAATGTATACCGGCGGCACGGGCTTTTTGTGCAAGTCTGGCAATCAGTTCTTCAACTTTTTTGCCGACTGTCATCATCATATCGGCTAATTCATCAATGATGACAACAATAAACGGTAACTTTTCTAGATAGGGAATAATATCATCTTCGCTAATGGGTTTGTAAAAAGGATCGGGTATAGGACTTCCTTTTTGCATGGCATCTATAACTTTTTTGTTATAACCACTAATGTTACGCACACCTAACTGCGCCATTAATTTATAACGACGCTCCATCTCCGCAACGCACCAGCGCAAGGCGTTAGCTGCTTCTTTCATGTCTGTAACAACGGGCGCAAGCAGGTTTGGAATACCTTCATAAACCGATAATTCGAGCATTTTGGGATCAATCATAATCAGACGCACATCGGATGCCGTTGCCTTGTATAATAAGCTCAGAATCATGGCATTCAATGCAACTGATTTACCTGAACCGGTTGTGCCTGCTACCAATAAGTGAGGCATCTTGCCAAGATCAGTCACAATAGCATGACCACTTATATCCTTGCCTAATGCCAATACTAGTGGCGACTTTATCCCATCGTATTCCTGAGTGTTTAATATTTCACCCAACGTAACTAATTCTCGATTTTCGTTTGGTATTTCAAGTCCTATATAGGGTTTGCCGGGAATTACATCCACGACACGCACACTGATAACAGCCAGCGAACGCGCCAAATCTTTTGAAAGATTAGAAATCTGACTCCCTTTAACACCTGGTGCAGGATCCAATTCAAAGCGAGTAATAACTGGGCCAGGATTTACTGAAACCACTTCGACCGTGACACCAAAATCCTTTAATTTGAGTTCCACCTGACGAGAGATGGCCTCTAGAGCTTCTTTTGAATATTGCCCTTTTGCCGGAGGTGGTTCATCCAATAGATTCAATGGTGGCAATACACTATCGCCAGGCGTTTCAAATAAGGATTCCTGCTTTTCTTTAACAGCACGTATACTTGGTTTATTTTCAGGAGGCTTGGGTTTGATAAGAGGTGGCATTCTAAACTCTTCAATTTCCTGTTCTTTCTTAAGCATCACCTCTCTATCACGTCTGGCACGTCGACCTTGTGATTTTTCCTGAAACAAGTTTATTAGTCCCCGAAAATAAGCCATTGCACTCAATGTAAAATGCCCTGTTTTTTCGAACACATTTAACCAAGATAGTCCTGTATACAGGGTCAATCCAATCAAAAAAACAGCTAGCAATAATAACGTACTACCAGTATTGCCTGTTACTTCTATCGCTATATCTCCAATGACTTCACCGAGAATACCACCAGCACTATTTAATTTATCCGGAATAGCATGTCCTGCAATAAAGTGAATTCGCGCAATGGCACAGCCACCAATATGAATCAGGATTATGCCAATACTACGAAGAGAAAAAAGCAAATGATTAAATGCTTCTTGCGTCCGACGCGATCTAAAAAGACGCCAACCACTAAATAATAATAAAATTGGAACCAAGTAGCCAAAATAACCAAAGATATACAGCAATATATCAGCAATATAGGCGCCAATTGATCCACCTTTATTATGAATGGTGTCTACGTTAACGGAATGCGACCAACCTGGATCATTTTGATTATAGGTATATAAGGCGATAAACAAATAAGTCGCTAATGTAAGCAAAGCAAAAATAATTACTTCGCCAATATTTTTTACTACGTGATCAGTCAGAGGTGCAGATTGTTTTTGTTTTATTTTTGCCTGAGCCATATTGATGTTTTTTAATAAGAAACTTATGTAATTATATGTTTATTAAAGAAGTAATCAAATAGTAAAAGTGATAAAAATCACTATATCACATATAATAAATTTTGCTGTCACTCAAGCTTTCACGTACCATAGCGCTCGCTTTAGCCAGGTTGTAACATGTGGTAAACGAGCTAAATACAAACCTTTAATTTTGCTCATTTTGCCCACATTTACCTGTTTCTACTTCTCTCAGCACAAAATAATGATGAATAACAAGCACGTGGAGATTATGAATGAGCGACACCAGACACGCAAAATTACTAATATTAGGTTCCGGCCCAGCCGGATATACAGCAGCATTATACGCGGCTAGAGCTAATCTTTCGCCTCTTCTGATCACAGGTTTACAACAAGGTGGACAATTAACTACAACTACCGATGTAGATAACTGGCCAGGTGATGCTGAAGGACTTCAAGGTCCTGACCTGATGAATCGAATGCTGCAACATGTTGAGCGCTTTGAAACTGAAGTCGTCTTTGACCACATTCATACTGTCGAATTAAAAGAACGCCCTTTTAAATTAATCGGTGATGCAGGCACTTATACCTGTGATGCTCTCATAATTGCAACTGGTGCATCTGCCAAATACCTGGGACTTCCCTCTGAAGAAGCTTTTCAAGGTAAAGGCGTATCTGCTTGTGCAACCTGCGATGGGTTTTTCTATCGTGGTGCTGAAGTAGCAGTTATTGGCGGCGGCAATACCGCTGTAGAAGAAGCACTATATCTATCAAACATAGCCAGCAAAGTGACCGTTGTGCATAGACGTGATGAATTCCGCTCAGAAAAAATATTATCCACTCGTCTTCTGGAAAAAGTTGATAGTGATAATGTTAGTATTGAATGGAACCATGTTCTTGATGAAGTATTAGGCGACCAAACAGGAGTAACCGGTATGCGAATTAAGGATGTTAATTCAGGCGAAATTAAAGATATTGATCTAAAAGGTGTCTTTATTGCTATTGGGCATCAACCTAATACACAAATATTCGAAGGCCAGCTTGAAATGAATAATGGATACATAAAAGTAAATAGTGGTACTGAAGGAATGGCAACCGCAACAAGTATTGATGGCGTATTTGCCGCTGGTGACGTTTCTGATCATATATATCGACAGGCAATCACATCTGCCGGCACCGGTTGCATGGCTGCGCTGGATGCCGAGACCTATCTTGATAGCAAAGGTAAAGCATAATGAAGACTGTCTTATTTAATAAACAAGGTGGTGTCGATGTACTCGAATATACTGAAGTAACTGATCCTGAAATTAAAAAAGATACTGAAGTAAAAATCCGTATACATGCGGCGGGAGTAAATCCCATCGATACAAAAGTCAGAGGTGGCGCATATCCTCTTGAAGATTTACCTCTTATCCCTGGTTGTGACGGTGCAGGTGAAGTCATTGAAACAGGTAGTGCAGTAAAAAACGTAAGCATTGGTGAGCAAGTTTACTTTTTTCATGGTGGTATTAGTGGCATCAATGGAAATTATGCTGAATATGCAGTTATTGAAGAACACTTTCTGGTAAGAAAACCAGCGTCACTAACTTATAATCAGGCGGCTGCGGCGCCACTAGTTTTAATAACCGCATGGGAGGCTTTATTCGATCGCGCATCTTTAAAAGCAGGCGATAAAGTATTTATCAACGCTGGTGCAGGTGGTGTAGGTCATGTTGCAATTCAACTTGCAAATTATGTGGGCGCTCAGGTGTGCACGACAATCAGTTCTGATGAAAAAGCTGCTTTTGTAAAAAAACTTGGTGCAGATTGTATTATTAATTATAAAAACGAGGATGTAGAAGCTCGCGTGCTGGAGTGGACTAATGGCTCAGGGGTTGATGTTGCTCTAGATAATGTTGGCGGAAAAGAAACAGAAAAACTTTTTCCTCTAACAAAAGTTTATGGACAAATCGTCAGCCTGTTATTACCCGTTACAGATTTAAATTGGCTAAGTGCAAGAGTTAGAAACCAGACTGTCAGCTTTGAAGTTATGACAACACCTCAATTACTAGGGATGAATGATGCCCAAAAACATCAATCTTGGATTCTTGAACAATGTGCATCCCTACTTAATGACAACAAGTTAACAATAGAAGTACGACAGGAATTACCATTATCTGATGCAGCAAAAGCACATCAATTAATTGAACAAGGTGACACCATCGGAAAAATAATACTAGTAACATCTGACCCATAGTCATCACAGTGCCTGAGATAATAAAACGAATATTATTTTGCATCCTATTTAATGTTTTCAGGAAAGCTATTTGAAATACATACATGGCATATCTAATTTTATTAACAGTATCCGATGAAAATATTAACGACCATTGAACGAATAGGTAATCGCTTACCTGATCCTAATACTTTATTTTTTATCGGGATAATCATCGTATTTTTACTCTCAAGCTTTGCTGCCATGAATCAATGGTCAGTCACTGCACCTGATGGAACCCAGTACTCTGCAATCAATCTGTTATCCAGCGATGGTATCTGGTGGTTAATGTCAACCATGATCACCAACTTCTTGCAGTTCCCCCCCTTGGGAATTGTATTGGTCGGCATGTTAGGGATTGGCTTTGCTGAAAAAACCGGTCTGTTAGGCAGATTAATTCAATTTGGTATGCGACATGTTTCATTGAAACTACTTTCACCAACCACTCTTTTCATTGGCATACTCTCTTCTATTGCATTAGATGCCGGTTATGTCGTACTAGTACCATTAGCAGCACTTGTATATATGTCTGTAGGGCGTTCACCATTATTAGGTATTGCCGTTTCATTTGCTGGTGTATCAGCAGGTTTTAGTGCCAATTTATTTATCACTGCCCTGGATCCTTTATTGGCAGGATTTACTCAACGTGGCGCACAATTTATCGATCCCGAATATGTTGTGGCAGTGACCGGCAACTGGTGGTTCATGATCGCATCAACTATTTTACTTGTCATTACAGGCTGGTTTGTCACAGAAAAATATGTTGCTCCCGCTGTAGAAAATATTGAATTAACAAACACCCATAAAATCACCGAACAACACAATGACAATATATTTGCATTAAAGTATGCGTGTATTACGGCATTAGTATTGTTTCTATTAGTCGTGACTGCCTGTTTAATTCCTGGCTGGCCACTTTATGGGGAAGGAAAACGTTTTGATCGATGGATAGAAGCCACTGTTGTATTACTGTTATTTTTATTTTTTATTCCCGCATTGGTATTTGGCCTGCTAAGTAAAACAATAAAAAGTGATAGAGATATTGCCAATATGCTTGGGCAAGTGATGGCTGATCTGGGGCCTTATATTGTACTAGCTTTTTTCGCAGCACAATTTATTGCCGCATTTCAACAATCAGGTCTTGGTCAAATCATGGCTGTTGCCGGTGGGCAATGGCTAACAACATTCGGTGTGCATGATTCTTTGTTATTAATTTGTTTTGTACTTCTGGTTGTGTTGGCAAACTTGTTAATCGGTTCAGCATCAGCAAAATATGCATTCTTTGCGCCTGTATTTGTACCCATGTTAATGCAAATAAATATCACTCCAGAATTAACACAAGCAGCATATCGAATCGGTGATTCTGTAAGCAATGTCATTACACCAATGAATCCATATATGATTATTATCATTATTGAATTTAGAAAATATGCAAAAGGCTCGGGGCTGGGAACAGTTGTAGCCATGATGCTCCCCTACTCTATTGCTTTTTTGCTGGTCTGGTTAATATTACTTGTTATTTGGACAACGCTTGGTTTGCCATTAGGGCCTGGTGCAAATCTGACATATGAATTCTAATTATTTCTATCTTTATGCTATTATTCGCCGACTTTTTTACCACAAAGATTAATCATGACTGACAAAACCATATATAAAGTAATTTTTCACAATCAAGGCAAAGTCTTCGAAATATTTGC
>Ga0255766_10000941_pt1 | contig 26761 bp, 24 predicted proteins | sample 071ome_23_FD_179966 | JGI IMG/M metagenome (GOLD analysis project Ga0255766, IMG submission 179966) | Coastal salt marsh microbial communities from the Groves Creek Marsh, Skidaway Island, Georgia - 071403BT metaG (version 2) | ecosystem: Environmental > Aquatic > Marine > Intertidal zone >...
AGGAGCCATCAGCCGAAGAGGTTATTGCTGAGCTTAATGATAAGATTTTAAGAGCTGCAGCAGAGCTAGAGAATTTACGCAAAAGACATCAAAAAGATTTAGAAAACGCACGTAAGTATGGCTCAGAGGGAATACTTGGCTCGCTGGTACCAGTAAGAGATAGCCTTGATCTTGCCATGCAATCATCAGAAAAGGAAATGCCGGATTCTCTCAAAGAGGGATTGGAAGCAACACTGAAACTATTTGATAGCTGCTTAGAAAACTTTGGAGTAGAGTCGATCAATCCAAAAGGAAGAATCTTTGACCCCAATCTTCATGAAGCAATGGTGATGCAAGTGGATGACTCAAAGGAAGAGGGAACCATCGTTGAGGTCATTCAGAAGGGATTCAAACTGCATGATAGGGTACTCAGAGCAGCAAGAGTGATTGTCTCAAAAAAATCCTAATTTCTTCTTGAAATAGCTAAATCTAATCCCATATTAAAAACATAAATAACTGAATTGGAGAAGATTCAATGAGTAGAGTAATTGGAATTGATTTAGGAACCACAAACTCATGTGTAGCCATCATGGATGGCGATAAATCAAAGGTAATAGAGAACAGCGAAGGAGATCGAACGACTCCTTCTATCGTAGCTTTCACTAAGGATGGTTCTGAAGTTCTTGTAGGACAGACAGCAAAAAGACAGGCGGTGACAAATCCAGAGAATACTTTATTTGCAACCAAACGCTTGATTGGAAGGAAATTTAAGGATGGGACAGTGCAAAAGGAAACTAAAACTGTCCCTTTTAAGATTGTCGAGGCTGATAACGGTGACGCATGGGTTGAAGCCAACGGAAAGAAAATGGCTCCCCCTGAGATTGCCGCAAGAATATTGACCAAGATGAAACAAACCGCAGAGGAGTACCTCGGTGAGAAGGTGACCGAGGCTGTCATAACAGTACCAGCCTATTTCAATGACTCACAAAGGCAAGCCACTAAAGATGCAGGTAAGATTGCAGGCCTTGAGGTAAAAAGAATCATTAATGAGCCAACCGCTGCTGCGCTTGCCTACGGTATTGACAAAGGCAAGGGCGAGAGAAAAGTTGCGGTCTATGATTTAGGCGGCGGTACTTTTGACATATCGATTATTGAGATTGTCGATGTAGACGGTGAGAAGCAATTTGAAGTTCTTGCTACAAATGGGGATACATTTTTAGGTGGTGAAGATTTTGATAACAGAATCATTAATTTTTTAATTAAAGAATTTAAGAGTGAATCGGGTATAGATTTATCTGCTGATACTTTGGCCAAACAGCGCCTCAAGGATGCTGCTGAGAAGGCTAAAATTGAGCTCTCTTCAAAACAGCAAACAGAGATAAATCTTCCCTATGTTACTGCTGATGCAAGCGGTCCAAAGCACTTAAATATTAGTTTGACACGAGCTAAATTAGAGGCCCTTGTTGAGGATTTAATTGTACGAACGATTGAGCCATGCAAGATAGCATTAAAAGATGCAGGCCTTTCTACCAGTGATATTCATGATGTCATTCTGGTTGGTGGGCAGACAAGAATGCCCAAGGTACAGGAAGAAGTAAAACTATACTTTGGCAAAGATCCTAAGAAGGATGTTAATCCAGACGAGGCAGTTGCTGTAGGTGCCGCAATTCAAGCGGGCGTTCTATCTGGAAGCGTAAAGGATGTGCTTTTACTTGATGTGACACCATTGTCGCTTGGTATAGAGACTCTAGGTGGCGTGATGACAAAGCTGATTGAAAAGAACACAACTATACCGACCAAGAAGGAGCAGGTCTTTTCAACAGCCGAAGATAATCAGACAGCAGTTACGATTCATGTATTGCAAGGTGAACGCGAGAGAGCTTCTGATAATAAGAGCTTAGGACGGTTCGACTTGACAGAGCTGCCTGCAGCCCCGAGAGGTATGCCTCAAATTGAAGTCGCCTTTGATATTGATGCAAACGGAATACTTAACGTAACTGCTAAAGACAAGGCAACTGGCAAAGAGCAAAAAATTGTTATCAAGGCGTCATCAGGATTGAGCGATGAGGAAATTGAAAAAATGATTGCAGACGCCGAGGCACATGCCGAGGAAGACAAAAAGTTCAAGGAGCTGGCTGATACAAAGAACCAAGGCGATGCCTTGGTTCATGCAACTGAAAAAACCTTATCCGATCTTGGAGAAAAGGTTGATCAGGATGAAAGAGCAAAAATTGAAACAGCGACCGCAGAGCTCAAGGAAGCCCTCAAAGGTGATAACAAAGATACTATCGATACTAAGGTGAAGGCTTTATCTGAGGTTTCTGCGCCACTTGCACAAAGGCTTTATGAGGAAAAAGCTCAACAAGCCGCAAACGAGACAAACGATAGCGATAAAAAAGAGGACAAAGATGTCGTTGATGGTGAGTTTGAAGAGGTGGATGATTCTAAGTCAACCAACAAGGATGCCTAGGTTTGTCTAAGCGGGATTATTATGAGGTCCTAGGCTGTCAAAAAAATACCTCTGAACAGGAGCTTAAAAGGGCATACAGGAAACTCGCAATGAAGCATCATCCGGATAGGAATCCTGATGATGCTACTGCTTCGGATAAATTTAAAGAAATTCAAGAGGCTTATGATGTCCTCTCTGACCCAAAGAAGAAACAACTTTATGATCAGTTTGGTCATGATGGGGTTAACGCTCAGGGGATGGGTGGCGGATTTTCTGGTGCTGATGCCTTCTCAGATATCTTTGGTGATGTCTTTGGAGATATTTTTGGGGGTGCAAGCAGGACAAGAAAGGCAAGGGTCTATCGAGGTTCGGACCTAAGGTATGAGCTAGAACTAACCTTGGAACAAGCGGTTTTTGGCTCCAGTATAGAGATCGAGGTGCCCACACAGGTTGCTTGTAATAGATGTTCTGGGACAGGCTCTGAGCCAGGATCATCTCCGGTAGACTGTGGTACATGCCGTGGCGAAGGTCAGGTTCGTGTTTCTCAGGGTTTCTTCTCTGTGCAACAGACCTGCCCTAAATGTAAAGGCGAGGGTAAGGTTATATCATCCCCTTGTGGTGAGTGTACAGGCGCAGGAAGAGTCAAAAAGAGAAAGAAACTAACTGTTAAGATTCCTGCAGGTGTCGATGAGGCCGATCGTATAAGGCTATCAGGAGAGGGTGAGGCCGGTCGTAATGGCGGACCATCAGGTGACTTGTTTGTCGATATTGTTCTCCACGATCACCCCATCTTTACCAGAGAGTCTCAGGATTTGCATTGCAATATACCGATAAGTTTTGCCACTGCAGTGCTTGGCGATCAAATACAAGTGCCAACATTAGAAGGCCATCTATCGCTTAAAATTCCTCCCGAAACCCAGTCTGGAAAAATTTTTAGACTTCGAGGGAAAGGAGTGAAGTCGTTAAGGTCAAGTGCTGTTGGTGATATCTATTGCCATGTTCATGTCGAAACACCCGTTAATCTCACAGAAACCCAAAAAGAAATGTTGAAAAAATTTGATCAAAGCTTAGATGTTAAGGAGAATGCTCATAGCCCTCGCTCAACAAGTTGGTTAGATAGGGCTAAAGACTTTTTAGATAAGCTAGGAAAGCAATGATCAAGATAAGCTTGTTGGGATCCACGGGCAGGATGGGACAATCCATCCTTTCTCTCATAACTTCTGACAAAGAAGTTGTGTGTACGGGTGCGTATTGTAGAAGTTCAAGCCCTTTGTTACACAAGATTGCCTATCAAGATAGCGCCATAAAGACAACATTTTCTGATCAATTAGAAGAGGTTTTGCAAGACAGTGATGTGTGTATTGATTTCTCACTGCAAGAGTGCCTAACTGATCACTTAGAATGTATTTTGAAAATAAATATACCCTATGTCGTAGGAGTCACTGGGATGAATTCAGAGCAGCAAGAACTACTTCATAAGGCATCTGAACGTATATCAGTATTCTATGATCAAAATATGAGCTTAGGTATGAATAAGTTTAAAAATCTTATCGAACAAACGGCAAGAAACTTTTCTTCAGAAACAAGAGTCACGATTCATGATGTGCATCATGCAAATAAGCTCGATGCCCCATCAGGAACGGCAATTGCCATCTCTGGGCTTCTATCTCATTATCAGAATAATATTGAGATAACCTCTGAGAGAACAGGTGATGTTATTGGAACACACACCGTTACTTTTCATGATGAAAAGGAGGATCTCATTTTCACACATAATGCAAAGAGCCGTGATGTTTTTGCACTTGGAGCGATTAAGGCCGCTAAGTGGATTACTACAAAAGGGAGCGGTTTTTTTAAAATGAGGGATTTAATTTTAGATAAAGCTTGATCATCAAGTTACCTAACATATAGAATACACCCCTAAGACTCCATGATGTAGTTCTTGCTAAATTTTTGAATGTGTCGTCAGATTTAGCTCTAATTAGAAACCTTGAAGAAGGAGCTTAGATTCAGTGATACCAGCCGTCTTAGCCTTAGAAGATGGAACGTTTTTTAAAGGTATCTCTATTGGTTTTGAAGGCTCTACCACAGGCGAGGTGGTGTTTAATACTTCTCCCACGGGCTACCAAGAAATAATTACTGATCCCTCTTACTGCAAACAGATTGTCACGTTAACCTATCCTCACATTGGTAATGTGGGCGCTAACCCAGATGATGATGAATCATCAGACCCACATATTTCAGGGCTAATCATAAAAGAATTAAGCCCCATCGCTTCAAACTATAGAGCTGTTGAGTCATTAGACGTATTTCTAAAGAGAAAAAGAATTGTTGGAATTGCAGGCATTGATACGAGAAAATTAACACGCATCATAAGAGAGAAGGGCGCTCAAAGAGGCTCTATCATTACAAATACATTAGATGAGAAAGAAGCATTAGAGTTAACGAAGGATATTCCACCGCTTAAAGGGTTAGACTTAGCTCAGATTGTTTCTACAAAAGAGAGCTATGCTTGGGAGAACACAGAAATTGTTGAATTTACTGAATTAACTGATTCAAAACCAGGTGATGGTAAGCATGTTGTTGTAATAGACTATGGAGTGAAGCGCAACATACTAAATATACTTGTATCGATTGGCCTTAAGATTACTGTCGTGAATGCAAAAACGAACTATGCGGAAGTCATGCGTTTGAGACCCGACGGTATCTTCTTATCAAACGGACCCGGCGACCCTGAGCCTTGTGACTATGCCATCAATTTAATACGAACAGCACTAGATCATAATATACCCATCTTTGGGATATGCCTTGGACATCAATTATTAGGTATCAGTGCTGGAGCTAAAACCCAAAAAATGAAATTTGGACATCATGGGGCAAATCACCCAGTTATTGACTTGAAAAGCAAACAAGTCTTTATAACCAGCCAAAATCATGGCTTTGCAATCAGCGAAGATTCTGACTTTAGTAATATAGAGGTCACCCATCGATCACTCTTTGATAATTCCATTCAAGGAATCAAGGTAAAAGATAAGCCTGCCTATTCATTTCAAGGTCATCCAGAGGCAAGCCCTGGACCTCATGACATTAAAAACATATTTATTAACTTTATAAAATATATAAAAAACAATAGTTTAAGTAGTTAAATTAAAGTTATGCCTAAAAGAACAGACATCAATAAAATACTTATTCTAGGGGCGGGTCCTATAGTCATTGGCCAGGCTTGCGAGTTTGATTATTCTGGTGTTCAGGCATGTAAAGCACTCAAACAAGAGGGTTTTTCTGTAGTTTTGGTGAATTCAAACCCAGCAACTATTATGACCGACCCTCAAACTGCGGATGCAATTTACATTGAGCCTATTACCTGGGAGGTAATTGCCAAGATCATTGAGGCAGAGAGACCTGACGCTATACTACCAACAATGGGAGGGCAGACGGCTCTCAACTGTGCCTTAGATCTAGCAAGTCAAGGTGTGCTTGATAAATATTCTGTAGAAATGATCGGTGCTACCAAAGATGCTATTGATATGGCTGAGGATCGAGAGCTTTTTAGAAATGCCATGACAGAAATAGGACTTGCGGTACCAAAATCTTCTATCGCAAAAACTCTAGAGCAGGCAAAAAAACTTCAAAAAGACTTTGGATATCCTGTCATTATCAGACCCTCATTCACACTGGGCGGTACCGGTGGTGGTATTGCCTATAACTCTGATGAGTTTGAGACCATAGTCAAGAGAGGTCTTTATGAATCACCTACCGATGAAGTACTGATCGAAGAGTCAATTATAGGTTGGAAAGAATTCGAGATGGAAGTTGTTCGGGATAAAAAGGATAACTGCATTATTATTTGTTCAATAGAGAATCTTGACCCAATGGGTGTTCATACAGGAGATTCAATCACAGTGGCTCCAGCACAAACTCTAACCGATAAAGAGTATCAACGTATGAGGAATGCATCGATTGCTGTTTTAAGAAAAATCGGTGTTGAAACCGGAGGCTCTAATGTTCAGTTTGCAGTTAATCCAAAGGATGGAAAATTGATCGTTATTGAGATGAATCCAAGAGTTTCTAGATCATCAGCCCTAGCCTCTAAAGCGACAGGATTTCCAATAGCTAAGGTAGCTGCAAAGCTTGCGGTTGGGTTCACCTTAGATGAATTAAAAAATGAGATCACGGGCGGACTAACACCAAGCTCATTTGAGCCAACAATTGACTATGTGGTTACCAAGATACCTCGTTTTGCATTTGAAAAGTTTAAAGGCGCAGATCCACATCTCACAACTCAGATGAAATCTGTCGGTGAAGTGATGGCGATTGGTAGAAACTTTCAGGAGTCGTTACTAAAGGCCCTTCGTGGACTTGAGATTGGTATCGATGGCTTTAATTCAGTAATTAGTAAAGATGATCCTGATTTTGATGAAGTCATTACACATGAACTCTCTCACCCAAAAGCTAATCGAATACTTTATGTTGCAGACGCATATCGAGCAGGCTATAGCGGCGAGGAAGTTTTTAATATGACAGGGATTGACCCCTGGTTTTTGAAATACATTGAAGAGATCATAACCATTGAGAAGAGTATTTCTGCTCTTGATATAAAGTCGATTGACACTGCTATGTTATTTGCTTTTAAATCAAAAGGCTTTAGCGATAAGACTTTAGCGAGGCTATTAGGGACTACTGAGAGAGAGTTTTCAAATCATAGAAAAGCCTTAGGAGTTAAACCAGTATTTAAAAGAGTTGATACCTGCTCAGCAGAGTTTGCCACTAATACAGCTTATATGTATTCCACCTATGATCAAGAATGCGAATCCGAACCCACTAGTAATAAAAAAATTGCAATTTTAGGAGGGGGTCCGAATCGGATTGGTCAAGGTATTGAATTTGATTATTGTTGCGTGCACGCCTCTTATGCCCTGAGAGAGGCGGGCTATGAGTCGATAATGATTAACTGCAATCCCGAAACTGTTTCAACTGATTTTGATACTTCAGATAGGTTGTATTTTGAGCCTTTAACGGTTGAAGATGTTTTAGAAATTCTTGAAATTGAAAAACCAAAAGGGGTCATTGTGCAATACGGTGGCCAGACACCTCTAAAATTAGCCCGGGCTCTCGAAGAAAATGGTATTCATATCATTGGTACGTCACCGGATTCAATTGATCTGGCAGAGGACAGAGATAGATTTCAAAAGCTGGTCGATAAACTCGATCTATTACAACCACCAAATGCTACTGTGTTAACTATTGATGACGCAATCCAATCAGCAAAATCTATTGGCTATCCTCTGGTGGTAAGACCGTCCTATGTACTGGGTGGTCGCGCCATGGAGATTGTGTTTGAAGAGGAAGAACTTGAAGAGTATATGGAGAGGGCGATTCCTGAATCAAACGATGCCCCGATTCTTTTGGATCGCTATTTAGATGACGCTATAGAGGTTGATGTGGATGCCGTTTGTGACGGAACTGATGTTTTAGTATGCGGTGTTATGGAGCATATCGAGCAGGCGGGTGTGCATTCAGGTGATTCAACATGCTCTCTGCCAAGCATTTCGTTGTCAAATAAAGTTTTACAGCTTATTAATGAACAAACTACAAGCTTGGCACTAGCCCTAAAAGTTAGGGGGCTCATGAATATTCAATATGCAGTCAAAGACGAGCAGCTTTACCTTCTTGAGGTTAACCCGCGGGCCTCAAGAACCGTTCCTTTTGTTTCAAAAGCTATTGGTATTCCGTTAGCAAAGCTTGGAACAAATCTGATGATAGGATCATCAATTAAGGAAGAAAATATCTCAATACCCAAGAAATTAGATCACATAGCCGTCAAGGAGGCAGTATTTCCATTCACTAAATTTCCAGACTCGGATCCAATCTTGGGCCCAGAAATGAGATCAACCGGCGAGGTCATGGGTGTTGCCAAGGAATTTGGAGAAGCCTATGCAAAAGCGCAATTAGCATCCGGAGTTATTTTGCCAAGGTCAGGAACCGCATTCATAAGCGTTCGAGATAAGGATAAGAGGAAGGCCGTGCAGCTTGCTCAAAAACTTCGAGAAAAGAATTTTAAACTTATAGCTACCAAAGGGACTGCTGACTATTTAAAGAGTCATGGTGTTGAGTGTTTGTACGTAAATAAGGTGCGGGAAGGAAGGCCGCATATAGTGGATATGATAAAAAACGAGGAGGTTCAGCTCATTGTTAATACCACGGAAGGTAAGTTTTCAGTCAGGGAGTCAGAATCCATTAGAAGAGAGGCCGTCATTAGAAAGGTGACCTACTACACTACTGTGGCAGCAGCACTTGCGACTTGCGAGGCCATGAATTATCTTGATAATCTAAATGTCTATAAATTAAGTGACTTACATGAAGCGATAAAATGAGTGCTCAATACCCAATGACATTAAAAGGGGCTGAAAAGATAAAAAAGCAACTTGAAATGCTAAAAAAACAAAGACCAGAAATTGTAACGGCTATTGCTGAAGCGAGAGCCCATGGTGATCTAAAAGAAAATGCTGAGTATCATGCTGCAAAGGATCAGCAGGGTATGATAGAGGCAAAGATTAGAGATCTCGAAGCCAAGATTACTAATGCAAGGATCGTTGATGTGACAAAAATTCCAAATGATGGCAGAGTAATATTTGGTTCTACGGTCAAGTTACTCGATAAGAATGACAAGGAAGTCACTTACCAAATAGTTGGCGAAGACGAGGCTGATATCAAAACAAATCTTCTCTCAGTGATGTCTCCACTAGCAAGATCCCTTATAGGTAAAAATGAGGGTGATGAGATTAGCTTTGATGCGCCCAGTGGCACTCTTAATTATTTTATAAGCAGAGTTGAATATATCTAATTCTGTGGAATGATCATTCTAGGATTTATAGGGTCTGGCTTATAAAGGATAAAAATATTACCAATATTACCAACCGATAAAGCATCGGTTTGTGTATAAATAGAATCTTGTACCGTCTTTTTGATGACAGAATTCGAACATTTTATTTTTATAAGCTCATGAATCTCAAGCTGATATTTAATCTCGCTGATTGTCTGTTCTGTTAAGCCATTATCCCCAATCCACGCAACTGGCTTTAAATGATGCGCTTTGGATTTGAGAAATTTTCTTTGTTTAGATGATAACATTCTATAATATTCCCTATGCACTGGAGAAAAAAGCAGACTGGAGACGTATATTATCAGAAAGCCAAAGAAGATGGATACAGATCACGTGCAATTTATAAACTTATTGAAATTGATGATAAATACAAATTAGTAAAGTCCAATTCTACGATATTAGATGTTGGTGCCGCTCCAGGTGGCTGGTCTCAATTAGTTAGTAAGCGTCTTAAATCTGGAAATTGTGTCGCAGTAGATATCCAGCCTATGATAAATATCGCTAATGTACATTTTATCTGTGGTGATATTTTCGATGCAAACGTATTAGAAAAAGCCATAGAGATTAACCAAAAGCAGAAATTTACCCTTGTAATCTCAGACATTGCCCCAACAGTTACAGGTATAAAAGAAGCTGATGTCCTGAGATCTATCGGTATGGCAGAGGAGCTGTGTGAAATTTGCAATGAACTTCTTGCGATAAACGGTTCGTTTCTTACTAAAGTCTTTCAGGGTGCAGGCTTTGATGGTTTTCTTAAATTAATGAGAAGATCCTTTAAAACGGTTAGAATTATTAAACCATCAGCTTCAAGACCTGAAAGTCGAGAAGTTTATGTCCTAGGGCAACTTAAGAGATAAATTATGAGTGAAATTATTAAAAACTTGATCATGTGGGCTATTGTGGCTTTTGTTTTGCTGTCTGTCTTTCAAAACTTTTCACCTAATACCCAAACCAGTTCTGATGTACCATATTCCCAGTTTCTTCAGCTAGCCGAATCAGGAACCATCCAAACTGTAGTCTTTGAGGGAAATATCATTGAATGGACACGTAACGGTGAGCAATTTGTAACCTATAATCCTGAAACTGATAACACTGCCCTAATTGGACTTCTAGACAGGATGGGTGTTTTGATCGAAGCCAGACCCCCTGAGCAGCAATCATTTATGATGCAGCTATTTATTTCTTCTTTCCCCATTCTTCTGCTTATTGGTGTGTGGGTTTATTTTATGCGTCAAATGCAAGGTGGAGGACGTGGTGGAGCCATGTCATTTGGAAGAAGTAAAGCAAAGCTTTTGGGTGAGGATCAAGTGAAAGTAACCTTTGCCGATGTTGCTGGTGTTGAGGAGGCAAAAGAGGAGGTTGTTGAGGTCGTTGAGTATCTGAGGGATCCTAGTAAATTTCAAAAATTAGGCGGCAAGATTCCTAAAGGAGTTTTGATGGTTGGTTCGCCAGGCACTGGAAAGACACTTCTTGCTCGTGCCATAGCAGGCGAAGCGAAAGTTCCATTTTTCACCATTTCTGGTTCTGACTTTGTTGAGATGTTTGTCGGTGTAGGTGCGAGCCGAGTGAGAGATCTATTTGAGCAATCCAAAAAAAGGGCTCCATGCATTATATTCATCGATGAGATTGATGCCGTAGGACGCCATCGGGGCGCAGGATTGGGTGGTGGTCACGATGAGAGAGAGCAGACACTAAATCAGCTCTTAGTTGAGATGGATGGTTTTGAGGGCAATGAGGGCGTTATTGTTATTGCTGCGACAAACCGACCGGATGTATTGGATCCAGCACTCTTAAGACCTGGGAGATTTGATAGGCAGGTCGTTGTGCCGCTTCCTGATGTGAAAGGAAGAGAGCAAATATTAAAGGTCCACATGAAGAAAACGCCTCTCGCTAATGATGTGAAACCAAGTTTAATTGCAAGAGGGACTCCAGGATTCTCAGGTGCTGATTTAGCCAACCTTGTTAATGAAAGCGCTTTAATGGCTGCTCGTGCTAATAAGAAAAAAGTTTCAATGATTGAATTTGAAAGCGCAAAAGATAAGATCCTCATGGGGGCAGAGAGAAAATCAATGGTAATGAGTGAGGATGAAAAAAAGCTCACGGCATACCATGAGTCTGGTCATGCCATCGTTGGATTAACGGTTAAGGATCATGATCCTGTTTATAAAGTAACCATAATCCCAAGAGGAAGAGCGCTTGGAGTTACGATGTTCTTACCAGAGGCAGATCGATACTCTTACTCAAAAAATAGATTACTTTCTCAGATTAAATCTCTTTTTGGTGGCCGCATTGCTGAAGAGATGATATTTGGAAAAGATCATGTCACGACAGGCGCCTCAAATGACATAGAGCGCGCTACTGAGATTGCAAGAAATATGGTTACCAAGTGGGGTCTCTCTGAAAAGCTGGGACCTTTAAGTTATAGCGAAGATGACGGTGAAGTGTTTTTAGGTCGAAGCGTTACAAAACAGAAAACCGTATCAGACGTCACCGTTAAAAAGATTGACGATGAGATCAGAAGCATTGTAGATAAGTGCTATAAAGATGCTGAAAGCATTCTGCAAAAAAATATTGATAAGCTTCATATTATGTCTGATGCCCTGATGAAGTTTGAAACCATTGGTGAGTCACAGATTGCTGAGATTATGGAGGGAAAAGATCCAAGCCCACCGGAAGACTGGGACGATAACGCTGATGACCCTCAACCTAAAAAGAAAGCTAAATCTTTAAAACCTAAAATTGGTGGTCCAGCTAGCCAGACATAATTAGCATGAATGATTTAATTTTTGGTACAGACGGTATTAGGGGGCCGGTAGGTCAGTACCCACTTGATCCAGCCTCATTATTGAAAATTGGTGCAGCTTCTGCAAGAGTGCTGGGAAAAAAGGACGGGAAAGTCATAATCGCCAAGGACACCAGAGTATCGGGTTACATTTTTGAGAGTATTTTAGAGGGAGCCTTTTTGTCAATGGGTATGGATGTCTATCTAACCGGACCTATTACCACACCAGCACTTTCCTACTATACAAAGCAATATAATTTTGATTTTGGAGTGATGATTAGCGCCTCTCATAATAGCTATCAAGATAACGGCATTAAGTTTTTTAACTCTGATGGCCATAAACTTGATGCCCAAATTCAACAGGCTATCTCAGATTCTTTTTATAAAGATGATTTTCAATTTTTAGATGCAAATTCAGTTGGCAAAGCAAAACGACTACCCATGGGTATCAATAACTATATTGATTATTGTATTTCTAAATTTCCTGAATATTTCTTGAAAGATTTCAAGCTGGTATTAGATGCTTCTCATGGGGCTGGATTTAAGATATCCCCACGGATTTTTACAGGATTAGGTGCTGATATTTTACCCGTAGGATGCTCCCCAAATGGTTATAACATTAATGATAGATGCGGCTCAACCTCTCCTGAGCTGGTATCTCAATTAGTAAAAACTGGGAGCTATCAAGTTGGTGTAGCAATTGACGGTGACGGAGATAGATTGACCCTTACTGATGAGGAGGGCAGTATCATTAATGGAGATCAAATACTTTATATCTTAGCTAAGTATTATAAACATAAAGGCATTCTGGACTCTCCGGTTGCCATTACAGTCACATCAAATTTAGGCCTCTACAAAGCTCTTGAAAATCTTGATATCACCGTTATTGAGACAGAGGTGGGGGATAAAAATGTGAGTTTAGCACTTCGAAACTCGGGTGGATTTTTAGGTGGTGAGAGCTCCGGGCATATCATCAATTTAAATTACAATGCGACCGGTGATGGAACATTGGCTGCCCTACAAGTTCTTTTGGTGATGCATGAAACTAACAAAACACTCAAACAGCTAGCAGGTGAATTAAAGCTTATTCCAAGTAAATCCCTAGATATTGAGATTGATTCAACAAAGAGACATATCTTAGAGATTTTATGTCTTGAGTTTAATCAAAATAAAAATAATGAATTAAATAGTGATTGTAGAGTATTAGCACGATTGTCCGGAACAGAGCCAAAAGTAAGGCTATTGATAGAATGCGATGACCTAGAGACCCAAGATCAGATTGCAAATGAATTTACCGAGGAAATAGGAAAATTAAAGTGAGTAAAAATTTAATCGCTGGAAATTGGAAAATGAATGGCAGTATTGATTTTGCTAATTCTTTTTTTCAGAAATTAATAGATCAGACCCATAATGCCAATTCAGAAATATTGGTATGCTTACCGCATGTATTACTTTCAACTGGGTTGGAATTAACTGCAAATACTCATGTTAAGATTGGCGCACAAGATTGCTCAAAGTTTTCAGGCTATGGCGCGTATACCGGAGAGATTTCAGCCAACATGCTTAGAGATTTAGGCTGTCATTATGCAATCATTGGTCATTCAGAACGAAGAGAATACTTTAGTGAGACCAATGAAGTTGTAGCAGAAAAAATAGCAAAGCTAAACGATGCTGACATAACACCCATAGTATGTGTAGGAGAGTCGTTGGAGCACCGAAAGAGCGAACAGCATTTTGATGTTATCGCATCACAAGTAGATTCTATTTTAGCTTCAGTCGATAGCAATAAAGATTTTGTGATTGCCTACGAGCCCATTTGGGCAATCGGCACAGGTGAAACAGCAACTCCTGAAGAAGCAAATAGTATGCATCAGTTTATTCATGATATGATTGGTCGCAAATTTAGTAGTGATTATGCAAATACAAAGAGAGTTCTCTACGGGGGCAGTATGAACGCACAGAATGCAAAAGACCTCTTAGCACAAGAATTTATCGCTGGTGGTTTGATCGGTGGCGCTTCCTTAAAGCATGAAGATTTCTCTTTGATCGCAAATATATAGGTGGAGCTATGACAACTTTAATTCTAACCGTTCATTTATTAGCAGGTATATTTCTAGTTTTATTAGTGTTGTTACAAAAAGGTAAAGGAGCTGACGCTGGGGCCGGGTTTGGTGCTGGTGCCTCTGGAACCGTTTTTGGCGCAAGAGGAGCCTCTAGTTTTCTCTCAAGAGCGACGGCAATTTTAGCAACCGTATTCTTTATTACTAGCCTGACGCTTGGTTTCTTTGCCAATCAATCTCCCACGGGCCCAAGTTCAATTATGAACACTCCCAGCATGATGGAGCAAGCAACTATGGAGAATCAGCCTCCAGCGGACCCTGAGAATTCAGAATTACCTCCCTTAAATTAAAGATGCCGATGTGGTGGAACTGGTAGACACGCTGTCTTGAGGGGGCAGTGACGCAAGTCGTGCCGGTTCGAGTCCGGCCATCGGCACCATTACCTTATTTATTGTTACAATTTGCACTCTTAGATTGGTACAATATGACCAATTTTTTAAGAGCCGTATGTTAGAGAATTATTTTCCAATTTTAGCCCTTCTATTAATAATGACAGCTCTGGGTGTCTTTCTTTTAGCCTTGGGCTTTATTTTTGGAAAAGGCGATCAAAATAAGGCCAAACTGTCCCCCTACGAATGTGGCTTCGAAGCATTTGAAGACGCTAGAATTGAATTTGATGTTCGCTATTATCTAGTGGCCATTCTTTTTATTATTTTTGATTTAGAAATAGCATTTTTATTTCCATGGGCAGTGGCTCTGGGTGGTTTTGCTTTGGCTGGTGTAGTTGCTATGGGTATTTTTCTTTTAATACTTGTGGTTGGCTTTATCTATGAATGGAAAAATGGTGCCCTTGATTGGGATTAATTAAATGAAAGAAAATAATTTAGAATTGATAGCTAATCGTGGCTTTGTAACTGGAAAGCTTGATGATCTTGTCAACTGGGCAAGGACTGGTTCCATGTGGCCTATGACATTTGGTTTGGCGTGTTGTGCAGTTGAAATGATGCATGCCGGTGCATCCCGATACGACCTTGATCGTTTTGGTATTGTGTTTAGACCAAGCCCAAGACAATCTGACGTAATGATTGTAGCTGGAACGCTTATAAATAAAATGGCACCAGCACTTCGTAAAGTTTACGATCAAATGCCAGATCCTAAGTGGGTTATTTCAATGGGTTCATGCGCTAACGGAGGTGGATATTATCATTACTCCTATTCAGTGGTAAGAGGCTGTGATCGAATTATTCCGGTCGATGTATATGTACCTGGATGTCCTCCTACGGCAGAAGCCTTAATCTATGGCATTACTCAGCTACAGAAAAAAATTAAACAATCCAGAACTTTTGTAAGGTAGTGATGAGCTCTGAACTTCAAAGTTATATTGAAAAAAATTATGGAAGTTTGTTTGATTACATTCCAACGGGAAAAGGGCAGCCTACCTATGAATGCCAAATCAAAAATTATTTAGAAGTTTGTGAGCTATTAAAAAATGACCCCAAATTAGACTTTGATACATTAATAGACTTATGTGGAATTGATTACCTTCACTACGGACTTGATGAATGGTCCTCAGAGCAAGCATCCAAAGAGGGCTTCAGTCGTGGTGCTTCTCGTTTAGATATGAATATAAATCTTGAGCGAAACACTAAGCTTCAGCCACGATCAAGATTTGCTGTGCAATTACAGCTTTTGTCAGTTACCAGAAATCATCGACTCTCACTCAAGGTTTATCTCAATGACGATGAATCAATCCCGACGATTAAACATATTTGGAGCAGTGTTGACTGGTTTGAGCGTGAAGCATTCGATCTATTCGGAATAATTTTTATCGGTCATGAGGATTTAAGGCGAATACTTACTGATTACGGCTTCTCAGGGCATCCTTTCCGTAAAGACTATCCAGTTTCTGGTTACTCTGAGGTGAGGTATGACCCACAGCAGGGAAGAGTTGTCTATGAGCCAGTCTCAATAGAGCCAAGGGTGCAGATTCCTAAGTCCATAAGAGACGACTCAAGATATGCAAAAGGAAGCGAGGAAGATTAAAGTGCCTGAAATACAAAACTTTACACTCAATTTTGGCCCTCAGCATCCCGCTGCACACGGTGTGCTTCGACTCATTTTAGAGATGGATGGTGAAGTCATCTTGAGAGCTGACCCTCACATTGGGCTATTGCATAGAGCCACAGAAAAATTGGCTGAGACAAAACCCTATAATCATTCAATTGGATATATGGATCGCCTAGACTACGTCTCTATGATGTGCAATGAGCATGGCTATGTCTTAGCTATTGAGAAACTTCTTGGTATCAACCCCCCACTTCGTGCTCAGTACATACGTGTCATGTTTGATGAAATTACAAGAATTCTCAATCATTTGATGTGGCTTGGTGCGCATGGCTTAGATGTAGGCGCTATGTCAATGTTCCTCTATTGTTTTAGAGAGCGTGAGGATTTGATGGATTGCTACGAAGCTGTCTCTGGAACAAGAATGCATGCAACCTATTACCGGCCCGGAGGCGTCTACAGGGATCTACCAGACGAGATGCCCAAATATTTAAAATCAAATTATCGAAGTGATAAGGACTTAAAAAAACTAAATTATAATCGTGAAGGATCTTTGTTGGATTTCATTGAATCATTTACTGAAAAATTCCCCTCTTGTATTGATGAATATGAGACCTTGCTCACCGACAACAGAATTTGGAAACAGAGAACGGTGAATATTGGAATCGTGACTCCTGAACGCGCAAAAAATCTTGGTTTTACAGGACCCATGCTGCGGGGGTCAGGTATCGCCTGGGATTTGAGAAAATCGCAACCGTACGAAGTATATGATCGCATCGATTTTGATATCCCCATTGGAACCAACGGTGACTGCTATGATCGCTATTTGGTCAGAGTTGAAGAGCTCAGACAATCAAATAAGATTATCAAGCAGTGTATTGACTGGCTAAAAGATAATCCAGGTCCAGTTATTTCTGATAATAGGAAAGTTGCGCCACCGCAAAGAGGTGAGATGAAGGATGACATGGAATCGCTTATTCATCACTTTAAGGTATTTACTGAAGGTTACTCAGTCCCTGAAGGTGAGACCTACGCAGCTATAGAGCATCCTAAGGGTGAGTTCGGTGTATATATTATTTCTGATGGAGCCAATAAGCCTTATCGTGTAAAGATTAGAGCCCCAGGGTTTTCTCATCTTGCTGCCATGAATGAGATGGTACAAGGCCATATGCTCAGTGATGTCGTTGCCGTCATTGGAACGCAGGATATTGTTTTTGGAGAAATTGATCGATGAGCTATCAATTGAGCCAAGATGCTAAAGACCATATCGATGCGTGGACCCAAAAGTTCCCAACAGATAAGCAAAGATCTGCGATCATTGCTTCGCTCCAATTTTTACAACATGAAAACCATGGTTATATCAATGAAGATCAGGTAAAGACGTTGGCTACTTATTTGGATATCCCTGTAATTCAAATTTGGGAAGTCGCTACCTTTTACTCCATGTTTCAAACGAAACCGGTTGGAAAAACTTGCATTGCTGTCTGTACCAATATCAGCTGTATGTTAAGAGGCTCAGATCAAATCTTAAGTCATATTGAAAAAAGACTTGGCATTAAGGTTGGAGAAAGTACTCAGGATGGAAAATTCTTTTTAAAGAAAGAGGAAGAGTGCTTGGCTGCATGTTGTGGGGCACCTATGTTGATGGTTGATCATGATTATCATGAAAATCTTGATACTGAAAAAGTGGATCAAATTTTAGATTCATTAGGAGCTAAAATTTAATGAATTATCTATTTAATCAAGTATGCTTTAACAGCTTTGATGCACCGCTCGATGATCGTGCATCGTTAGCTACTTATCAAAGTTTAGGTGGTTATAAAGCACTTGAAAAAATATTAAACGGTTCGATGACACCAGAAGACGTCATCGAGCAAGTTAAAGCTTCAGGTCTTCGTGGTCGTGGTGGTGCAGGCTTTCCAACAGGGCTTAAGTGGAGCTTTATGCCAAAGGACGATGGTAAGCAGCACTATATTGTATGTAATTCTGATGAATCTGAACCCGGCACCTGTCACGACCGAGAAATACTAAGATATAACCCTCACTTAATCATTGAAGGGATGATCATTGCAGGATATGCCATTCGAGCATCGATAGGTTACAACTACATTAGGGGCGAATTCCTTGGGGAGCCCGTACATGCTTTTGAAAAGGCTGTTGCAGAAGCCTATGAGAATAACTACCTTGGTGAGAATATTCTTGGCAAAGGTTTTAGTTTTGACTTGCATACTTTCGTTGGTGCGGGCGCGTATATTTGTGGTGAGGAGACTGCTTTGCTTGAATCCCTTGAAGGAAAACAAGGCAAACCAAGATTTAAGCCACCTTTTCCTGCTAACTTTGGACTCTATGGGAAGCCCACCACAATTAATAATACGCAAAGTCTGGCCTCTATTCCCGGCATTATTCTAAATGGTTCTCAATGGTTTAAAGATTTAGGTATTGGTGATAATGATGGCACAGCAATCTATTCGGTCTCTGGACATGTGAATAAACCAGGCAACTATGAATTACCTATTGGCATTCCTTTTAAGGACCTCATCGAAATTGCTGGGGGTATAAGAGATGGTAATAAATTAAAGGCAGTTATTCCAGGTGGCTCATCAGTACCTGTTTTAACCGCAGAAGAGATCAATGATCTGAATATGGACTTCAATTCTCTTAAGGCAGCTGGCTCTGCTTTTGGAACTGGCGCAGTCATTGTTATGGATGAAACGACCTGTATGGTTGAAGTATTAAAACGTATAAGTCAATTTTACTATGCTGAGTCATGCGGACAGTGTACACCCTGCAGAGAGGGTACAGGTTGGATGCATCGCCTGATCTGTAAAATGCTTGATGGTAAAGCATCGCTTGAAGATTTAGATCTTCTACTTGATGTTGCCAATAAAATAGAGGGTCGAACCATATGTGCATTTGGAGATGCTGCAGCATGGCCTGTACAAAGCTTTTTGAAAAGATTTCGACATGAATTTGAGGCAAAAATTACTTCTTACAAAGATCAGTTAAAAGAGGCGGTTTAGGTAAAGTGGAAGAGAAAATACAAATTACAGTAAACGGTAAAGTAGTTGAGGCTAAAAGAGGACAGATGCTTATTGAAGTGACTGATCAAAATAAGTATCACGTTCCAAGATTTTGCTATCACCCAAAATTGAGCGTTGCAGCAAACTGTCGTATGTGCATGGTCGAAGTGAAAGGTGCTCCTAAGCCTTTGCCTGCCTGTGCCACACCGGTCACAGAAAATATGGAAGTATTTACTAAAAGCCAGACTGCTCTTAATGCACAAAAAGGAACGATGGAATTTCTTTTAATTAACCATCCTCTCGATTGCCCAATATGTGACCAAGGGGGTGAATGCGAACTTCAAGATCTTGCTATCGGGCACGGTCAAGGTAAGACACGCTATCAATTAAATAAAAGAGTAGTCAAAGACAAAAATATCGGGCCGCTGGTATCGACTGACATGACTCGCTGCATACACTGCACAAGATGTGTAAGATTTGGAGAGGAAGTTATTGGTTCTCCCAATCTAGGAACAGTCGGGAGGGGAGAGTCAACAAAAATTGATACATTTCTAGAAAACTCACTTGATCATGAGCTCTCAGGCAACGTCATTGATTTATGTCCTGTGGGTGCATTAAATAGTAAACCTTATCGCTTTTCCTCTAGGTCATGGGAAATGGTCTCTAAACCATCGATCTCGATGCATGATGGTCTTGGTAGCAATACTTACTTACACGTGCTCAGGAATAAAATTAAAAGAGTTGTCCCACGAACAAATGATAGTATTAATGAGACATGGATCTCAGATAGAGATCGATTCAGTTATGAATCGCTTTACTCAGACCATAGGGCAACTGAGCTCAGAGGACCATTAATTGATGCTAACCATAAGGATTGGTCACAAAGCATTTCAAAAATGGTAGAGGTTATTGCTGAAACGGCTGAGAAGTTTGGACCTGAGTCAATAGGCATTATTGTTTCACCGAATAGATCTGCAGAAGAAATGTATCTATTAAAATTAATTACTGATCACCTAGAGATTAGAAATATTGACTCACGAATTAAGCAAACAAATTTCTCTAATGATCATCAGTCAGTACCTGTGAATCAAGATTTTAACTCTAATGATATTAAGGAAGCTGATTATTATTTATTGATAGGAAGCAATCTTAGGGATGAGTATCCAATAATAGCAAATCAAATTGGTATTCAGGCGCGCAAAGGTAAAACGGTAGATGTCATTGGTGGGACTCAGTCATACTTATTTGATCATAACCATTTGAATTTTAGCGCTACAGTTACACAGGACCTTTTGAGTATTCTTAAGATATTAGATTCAAGTTTCGTGGACGAACATTTTAAAAGTTTTGAGTGTCAAATTGATACTGCTCATCTGGACATAGTCGCACGATTAACATCAAGCGTAAATCCAAAAATTATTCTTGGTCAATTAGCTATCAGCTGCAGAAATTTTATATTAAATAATTTTCTTATTGATAAGATCGTATCACTAACAAATGCAAAATCCCTCAAGCTAACATATGGCTCCAATCATAACGCAGCAGTTGATATTGGTTTATTACCTCATACTCGACTGTTTGGAGCAAAAAGGGAAAAACCTGGCATGGCGCTACGACCCATGCTCGAGTCACCAAGAAAAATTTATATCTTGTGGGGATTGTCTTTAAAAGATTTAACATTATCAGAGCTCGCTAAAAATGCTTTTCGTGCAGCAGACCATATCTTTCAATTTCATGATTTTAATGATCCGACCATGACAGAGATAGGGGCGAACCAATTTCCACTTTCAAACTATTCTGAGTCCAGAGGCGCTTATAAAAATTTATATGGAATGGTTCAAGATATACCGCCTGCGATAAATCCAGAGGGATTGATTAGAACGGGCGAGCAAATACTTGAATTCATAATTGAGCAGCTTGACATAAGTCATAGTATGGATCTAAAGGATCTTAGGGATGCTCTAATCTCAGATAACACTACGATACTAAATGATTCCATTCCAATCATAGAATCTATTGATATTGATAATAAAGAAACATTTACACAAAAGATATACCAGGTTGATGACATGGTTAGATTTTCTGAATCATTGCAACAAACAAAATTGGAATTACATATCGCATGATGCAGCCTCTTGAAAATTTATTTCAGTTACTTGGTTTGCCTGTCATTCTGATCGAGCTTCTTTTATTAGTCATTAAAATTCTCATTGTAGTCATTCCGTTAATACTGACTGTTGCTTACTATACCTATGCAGAGCGTAAAGTGATTGGATACATACAAAATAGGGTTGGTCCTAATAGAGTGGGCTGGCTAGGTCTTTTGCAACCCTTTGCAGATGTCCTTAAATTGCTTTTAAAACAAGTCATCATTCCATCAAATGCTAATAAATTTCTCTTTCTTATTGCTCCGCTCATAACATTGGTAACTGCTTTCACTGCTTGGGCGGTGATTCCATTTTCACCAGAATTTGTCCTTGCAGACATTAACGCTGGTTTGCTTTATATTTTGGCCCTTACGTCGCTTGGTATATACGGTGTGATTATTGGTGGTTGGGCATCTAATTCAAAGTATGCTTTATTGGGCGCTATGCGAAGCGCAGCTCAAATGATTGCATATGAATTGGCTATGGGTTTTGCACTTGTGGGTGTGTTAATGGCAAGTAACACCTTGCATATTGGATCGATAGTAGAAAAACAAAGTGGCGGAATTATGACCTGGTACATGTGGCCACTTTTTCCCTTATTTATAATTTATATCATTTCAGGTATAGCAGAAACTAACCGGGCACCTTTCGATGTGGCAGAAGGAGAGTCAGAAATAGTTGCAGGATTTCACGTTGACTATTCTGGTATTACATTTGGATTATTTTTTCTTGCTGAATATGCGAATATGATTCTAGTCAGCATCCTAACTGTCTTGCTATTTCTTGGTGGATGGCTCTCACCTTTTCAAGGAATACCGTACTTTGATGGCATGTGGATCGCAGAATCAAATTTCTTTTGGCTTATTCTTAAGACTTTATTTTTTATGTTTGTTTTTTTGTGGGCCAGAGCAACCTTTCCAAGATATCGCTATGATCAAATCATGAGTCTTGGCTGGAAGGTCTTTATACCTATCACGATTATTTGGTTATATGTTGAGGGCATTATGTTTTATTTACAAATCGGCCCCTGGGCGGTGGTATAGATGTTAAAGCTAATTAAATCACTTACATTGTATGAATTGTTAAAGGGCATGAAGCTTACCTTTAAAAAGTTATTTACAAAGCCTGTGACAATTAATTATCCAGAAGAAAAAGCACCTCAAAGCCCAAGATTTAGAGGTCTTCATGCATTAAGAAGATATCCAAACGGTGAGGAACGCTGTATAGCCTGTAAATTATGTGAAGCTGCGTGTCCGGCAATGGCAATTACTATAGACTCTGATGTTTCAGAGGATGGGACTAGGAGAACCACCCGTTATGATATTGATTTGTTCAAGTGTATCTACTGTGGATTTTGTGAGGAAGCCTGCCCAGTTGATGCAATCGTTGAAACTAGAATTCATGAATATCATATGGAAATGCAAGGTGAAAATATCATGACCAAAGAGAAATTACTCTCAGTAGGTGATCGATACGAAGAAATGATAGCCAACGACAAAGCTTCCGATGCTTCCTATAGGTAGATTATGGTTATTGATTTAGTATTTTTCACCTCTGTAGCCATCTTGATGATAAGTGCCATGGGTGTCATAACTAGCAACAATCCAGTGCACTCAGCATTGTTTCTTGTTTCGTGCTTTTTCCAGTCCTCCGTATTATGGCTTCTATTGGAGGCAGAATTTTTAGCCATAGCACTCATTGTGATCTATGTTGGTGCTGTTATGGTCTTGTTTTTATATGTGGTCATGATGCTTGATATTAGAAAAAATGAACACAAGCAAAGTGTCTCTTCAATACTCCCTATAGGCATTGGTATTTCAATTTTATTTATCGCAGAGCTCATATTTGCGTTATCAGGAACCAATGTGGTGCAGACAAGAGATACAGGTGTCTTGAGTAATCCAAATAACACTGAGGCACTAGGGATTGAGCTTTATACAAATTATTTGGTTGAATTTGAACTTGCCTCTATCATCTTGCTGCTTGGAATCATTGCGGCGATCTCATTAACCTTACATAGAAGACCTGGCCTAAAAAAACAAGATATCAGTCAACAAGTATCTGTCTCAAAAAAGGATCGTCTCAAGGTAGTTCAGGTAAGAAGTGGAGAGGGGGCTTAATGTCTGTTAATGACTATTTCATTATAAGTATTTTTCTTTTTGCTATTGCTGTAGCTGGCATATTTATTAATAGAAAAAACTTAATATTAATATTAATGTGCGTTGAGCTTATACTCTTATCCGTCAACTTCAACTTTATTGCTTTTAGTGAGATTTATCAGGATTTCTCCGGTCAGATTTTCGTATTTTTTATCTTAACGGTTGCTGCTGCTGAAGCTGCAATTGGTTTAGCAATTCTCATAACTCTCTTTAGGCATAAGAAGAGTATTTATATTGACGATTTAAACGAATTAAAAGGCTAAGATGCAGTTACTTTTATCTCTTATCTTTATACCACTTTTGATGTCCATTCTGGTTGGTGTATTTGGTGACTTTATATCCAAGCGCCTGTCTCATGTCCTAACAATTCTAGGTGTGCTTATCTCTTTTATCTGCTCAGTAATGCTTTTGAATGATTTTCTAATCACTCAGCAGACTCAGGATATATTGTTATTTAATTGGAGCATTATTGGTGAGATCGAATTTCAAATTGGCTTTTTAGTTGATTCATTATCATTGGCCATGGCCTCAATGATTACATTTGTGTCCTTGATGGTTCATATCTATACCATTGGTTACATGGAACATGATGAGGGATATAAAAGATTTTTCTCTTACATCTCTTTATTTACCTTTTCTATGCTGATGTTAATCTTTTCAAATAACCTTCTACAGTTGTTTTTTGGATGGGAGGCAGTGGGTTTGGTCTCTTACTTACTGATTGGCTTTTGGTTTAAAAAGCCGTCAGCAATCCATGCGAACATGAAGGCTTTTATCGTCAATAGAGTAGGGGATCTTGGTTTTATTATTGGAATAGCCATTATTGTTTACTACACGGGATCGCTTCATTTGGGTGAAATATTTTCTCAGCTCTCAAGCATTGAAGGTCAATTGATCAGTATTCTCCCAAGCTCCTCATGGAACGCAGTCACAGTTGCATCTATTTGTTTATTTATTGGCGCTATGGGTAAATCTGCACAGATGCCCTTGCATGTTTGGCTACCAGACTCAATGGAGGGCCCAACCCCTATATCAGCTTTGATTCATGCAGCGACCATGGTGACAGCAGGTATTTTTTTGATTGCAAGAATGTCGCCACTTATAGAGCTTTCTTCCATCGCCCTTAGTTTTATTTTAATAATAGGTTCATTGACTGCATTTTTTATGGGTCTGCTGGGATTAGTGCAAAATGACATTAAACGTGTCGTAGCCTATTCCACCTTATCTCAACTAGGTTACATGACAGCTGCACTGGGTGTCTCAGCATATTCTGTGGGGGTTTACCATTTAATTACACATGGTTTTTTTAAGGCTCTTTTATTCCTAGGGGCCGGGTCTGTCATTATTGCACTGCATCATGAACAAGATATCAGACAGATGGGAGGTTTAAGAAAGAAATTACCTATTACTTATATTACTTTTTTAATTGGAACGCTCTCGTTAATTGGCTTTCCAGGATTTTCAGGTTTTTTCTCTAAAGATACATTAATAGAAGCGGTACATCTCTCAGAACAAGGAGGTTCGCATTTATCCTATTATCTGCTGCTAATGGGCGTACTGATAACGACATTGTACTCAATGAGATTATTATTTCTTGTTTTTCATGGAAACTATCGTTCAACTCACTACCCACTCGCAAAAGTTCATGAGACACCATGGGTGGTTACATTGCCGTTATTACTATTGGCGATACCCTCAATTTTTCTAGGTGGATTAATCATTGACCCAATGATTATGGGAGGTTACTTCTCAGGGGCAATATTTGTTAGCCCAGAGAATCAATCTCTTCAAGAGTTTATTGATATTTATCATGGCGTCATCGAGTTCATTATTCATGCCTTTGTAGCTTCACCAGCGATATATTTGATGTTATTGGGAATCCTTATTTCCTGGTTAATTTGGTATAAAAATTTTAGCCTACCAAAACAGTTCGCTAGTCTTATAAAAACGCTTGAGACTGTCTTTAAAAATAAATATTACTTTGATTATCTTTATGAGAATATTTTTTCACAAAATATTATTCTTTTGGGAAAGATGCTTCATAAGTGGGTCGATGCCCATTTAATAGATAGCGTGTTTGTTCTAGGATCCGCCAGAACCGTTCAACAAATATCATCTAAAACCAGGCAATTACATACCGGCGACTTGACCCAAGTGGCTTTAATTTTCTTTGTGTTGCTTGTTATTTTTACTGCTTTTTGGATTTCATGATGTTTTCAAGTAATTTATTAAGCTCTTTAGTTTGGATGCCTATAGGCTTTGGCTTTCTTCACATTATTTTTAATAGTTACAAGCTTAGTGAGTCCTTAGCAAAAATATTCTCGCTAGTGTTTAACATCCCTCTTATTTACTTAGGAATCCTTTTATATCAACAGTTCGATAGTAATAATTCTGGATTTCAACTTATTGAGCGTTTTGCATGGATGCCATTTTTAAATGCTGACTATTATCTTGGTGTTGATGGCATTTCAATGCCACTTATATTGCTTACCTTGTTACTGACACCAGCAGCTTTATTGGCTGGTTTTAATTCCTCAAAGGGCAAATACTCAAACTATGCGGGCATGCTTTTTTTGCTAGAGGGGATGATGATTGGCGTCTTTTTAAGTCTTGATGCCCTTTTATTTTATTTCTTTTGGGAAGCTCTACTAATTCCAATGTTTCTTATCATTGGTATTTGGGGTGGTCCCCAAAGAATTTATGCAACCTTGAAGTTTTTTCTTTATACCTTCTTTGGCTCAATCTTTATGTTGATTGCTTTGATTTTTCTGTATTTTCAGTCAGGCTCTTATGCTATTGAAAGTTTTTATGGTTTACCACTTACAGAAACATCTCAATTTTGGATTTTTTTAGCTTTTTTCATAGCTTTTGCAATAAAGATACCAATGTGGCCAGTACATACTTGGTTGCCAGATGCGCACGTAGAAGCACCGACTGGCGGTAGTGTGATCCTTGCGGCAGTTCTCCTTAAAATGGGGGGCTATGGTTTTTTAAGATTCTCGCTGCCAATCGTACCGCAAGCATCAGCAGATTTATCAATGGTAGTGATCGTATTATCTCTAATTGCAATTACGTATATTGCTCTTGTGGCCCTTGTACAGTCTGACGTAAAAAAACTCATAGCTTATTCCTCCATTGCGCATATGGGCTTTGTTACGTTAGGTATATTTTCAATTTTTCATATAGATTCTTTTGATTTAAGTCTTCTTGCAATGCAG
>Ga0255766_10000942_pt1 | contig 26753 bp, 27 predicted proteins | sample 071ome_23_FD_179966 | JGI IMG/M metagenome (GOLD analysis project Ga0255766, IMG submission 179966) | Coastal salt marsh microbial communities from the Groves Creek Marsh, Skidaway Island, Georgia - 071403BT metaG (version 2) | ecosystem: Environmental > Aquatic > Marine > Intertidal zone >...
ATCTGAATATGTATCACTGCAATTTAATAATAAATCATGGCCACTTCTTATAGTTTCCAAACCACCTTTATAAAACAAGACTTCACTGTAATTTGAAAAATCTTTAACCCAAGTCGATTTTTGGATTTTAGAATTTCTAATCGAATTTTGAGTAAATGAATCAAGTACTAAAACTACAAGATTCATTAGGTTATATTAATTTAGTCGTCCAGGTTTCTGGTGTTTTTTCATTAATAATTTCTAAATCTAGGTGATACCTGAATTTTTTTGGACCCATTGAAATAATCCAATTTGCAATTTTTTCAATACTTTTATCAAGTGTTACAGAAGTTTTATAATCTAAAAGCTTACGGGCCTTGTCGGCAGAACAGTGAGCAATCTTAACTTCCTGAGGTCTTGGATTGACATGTATTGGTTCAAGGTTAGAGTTTAAAACTTTTAATACTTTTTGAGCTAACTCATTAATAGTAATGACATGTTCATCCGGACCAACATTAATTGTTTGTTTACTGCATTCATCATTAAAAATTGATTTCATCATAGGGTTTACAACATCATCAATATCTGAAAAGCACCTTTGCTGTTCTCCATCTCCATAAATTATTGGTGCTTGATTATTCAAAACCCTATTTATCATAATTGATACTACATTTCTATAGGGATCATCATATTTTTGTCTAGGACCAATTATGTTGTGGGGAACCAAATTTACATAATCAAACCCATGCACACTACTTAATACATCTAAAGTTTTTTCAGCTGCTATTTTTGCAATTCCGTATGGATCTTGTGGTTTTGGTTCTTGATCTTCAGTAAAAGGAGTTATTTCCTGTGTTCCATATCTTGCCATGCTTGAAAAATTTATCACTTTAGGAATATTATTCTTTGCAGCTGCAGAAAAGACTGATAATGAAATTTGATATGTGTTGTTGCCTACAAAATATGGTGAAAATACACTTAGCCCTTCGTAAGCTGTGCAAGCAGTGTGGACTATTAAGTCACAGTCTTTTGTCATTTTTACCATTTGATTTAGAAAAATTGCATCTGTTTGATAAAATTCTGCATCATCAGGTACGTTTTCAAGATAACCTCCGATTAAGTTATCACATCCTGATACGGTGTGACCATCTTTAATTAAATTTTCAGCGATATGCCCGCCTAAAAAACCAGCAATTCCTGTAACAAAAATTTTCATTTAATGATTATATATTAATAAATAATTTTTTATTTCAGTATTTTCTGAAAGACCTTTATTAATAATGTGGACACTTTCCATCTTATTAAATTTTGATAACAAAGTTTTATAACAAGTTGAACTAGGTTCAAATAGATATAGGTTTTTTACATTAAATGTTCTAAGCAAGCTCTCTGAGTATCTACCATTATTAGCTCCTGCATCTACTGCATTGGAAATTTCATATTTAAGAAACTGCTTGACTTTTTCAACTTCACCTTTTGGGCCTATTGACCGATAACCTCTGCCAAGGATAGAGTTTGAATAATTATTTACTTCTTTTATAAAGAGAAAGTTGGCATCAAAACTTTTTCTATTATATAAATTTAAAATGTTTTTGACTATAGACATTAGAAGATTGTGTATCATTCTGTGGTCAGAGGCAGAATCGAACTGCCGGCCCCTTGTTTTTCAGACAAGGGCAAACCTTGTGACCTTATTTAATTATAGCTTATTAGTTCTGATTAATTTTTTTCAATATTGTAAGACCATTGCAATTTTCATATTTTTTTTCTAATTCCCAATAATCATTATCCTTTAAAAACTCATCTATAGCTGGCCATAACCCTTTCTCTATTTCTTCTATTGGGAATCCCGAATATTTCGATTGTTCTTCAGTATTCATTTTGTACCTAAGCGATTCGCCAAATTCACCATCGAGGGTTGTGTCATGCATGATTATATATTTTTTGCTGTATTGGGAAAATTTGTCCAGTTCACGCTTTAGTTGGCCATAAACATGCCATGTATCAATAAATATTAGGTCATAATTTCTATTGAGATTAATCTCTAGATTATTTTTCCATATTGTATCAACATCAATACCAACATTTTTGACATGGTATTCAAATCTAGATGTATCACACTCTTCAATATCATTTAGCAAAATGGTTTTTGCATTGTATTTGTTGTCAAGCAGTCCTTTTGCAAAAGCCCATGATGAAACAACTCCTCTGACCCCCGTTTCAAAAATACTTTCGCATTTCATTGCATACAAATATAAAGTTTCTAAATGTTCATAAATGTCAGATTTTCTATTTTTTAAATAAAAATACTTAATTCCTATGAATCTTTTTGAATCATTTTTAAAAATAATTAGTAAAAAGTTAAAAAATAGATCAAATATCAATAACTTAATATTATTTAATATTTTAATAAACTTAAGTAGTCCTGTTTTCCATACAATATATTTGAGAATTTCACCGTTTTGATATTTAATTTTGATTTTATTAATCACTTGTGGCCAGAGGCAGAATCGAACTGCCGACCCCTTGTTTTTCAGACAAGTGCTCTACCGACTGAGCTATCTGGCCATTGTGGCGGGGACGACGGGATTCGAACCCGCGACCTCCTGCGTGACAGGCAGGCGTGAACTCCAGACTTCACCACGCCCCCGTACATTTAAATATAATAAAGAATTAATTTAACAACAGATATTTTTTCTAATCTTAAAATGGTAAATAATGAAAATAAGTTTTGGTACACAAATAGTTGACGGACCTTGGGGCGGAGGAAACCTTTTTTTAATAAATCTAAAAAAATACCTAAAAGAAAATGGTCATGAAGTTGTATTTGGATTAAAAGATAAAGACATTGATATTATCCTATTTACAGACCCTAGGACCGGAATTGGTAGCACATCAATTATTAGTGCAAAAGATATTATTAAATACAAAAAAAAATCAAATAAAAAAGTTAAAGTCGTTCAAAGAATAAATGAATGCGATGAAAGAAAAAATACTAAAAAGATTAATAATTTATACAATAAGTCATCTGAAGTTGCAGATCATGTTGTGTTTGTAAGCAAATGGTTGCAGAATATTTATTTAAATTTAGGAATGAATAGAGATAAAACTTCAGTCATTATGTCTGGATCAGACAATTCTATTTTCAACTCATACGGCAGAACACAAAAGCCTTCGGATAGAAAATTTAAAATAGTAACGCATCATTGGAGTTCAAACTGGATGAAGGGTTTTGAATTGTATTTAAAATTAGATAAGCAGCTAAATGATCCCGTTCTAAAAAACAAAATTGAATTTACTTATATTGGAAATATAGATAAAGACTACAGTTTTAAAAATACAAATTTAATTGCACCACTATCTGGTTTAGAACTTGCAAATGAATTAAAAGATCATGACATCTATATTACAGGTAGCTTAAATGAGCCTTCAGGAAACCATCATATAGAAGCTGCACTGTGTGGCCTTCCAATTTTGTATATAAATAGCGGTGGAATACCTGAGTATTGCAAAGATTTTGGGATAGAAATAACTCTTAATAATTTTGAAGAAAGAATTCTTTACATGATAGATTATTTTGATAAATTCAAAAATAAAATGGTTAAATATCCATTTGAATCAAATATGATGTCTAAAGAATACCTAAAGTTATTTAATGAATTACTAAATCAATAATACTGTCCGGATCCATGAGCTCCGTCGTAATAAAACAATGGCTCATCAATGTACAAAAGATCAGTTACCTTAATAACATTTAGCCAACAATCATAGTCAGCTTTTTCTGGAATACCTCTAAAACCTCCTACTGTTCTTATTAATTGTGTATCAATAGCAACACTAGACTTAATAACACAATTATGAATTTTTAGAAAATCTTCACTCCAGACTTTCGGCAATTTCCCAGTTTTAAGATACTTTGTAAATCTATATTTCTTTTTAAGAACTTTGTAAAAATATTCTTTATTGTATAGAGGGTATTTTTCAGTATCTGAATACTCCCCAAACCCAAAGAGACCTTCAGTTGAAGAAAATTTGTAATAACCCTCTTCCATTGCTGTGATTTGTTTTTCCAACTTGTTTTCCATCCAGTAGTCATCATCATCAAGAAGTGCAACATATTTTCCATTTGCATTTTCAATTCCTATATTTATTAAAGGCTGCCTAGAACCAGTCCACCTTGGATACTTGTTTCTTCTTATATTTATTTGTTTTACCTTATGACCAAAAGAATTTTTATAATATCGTTCATCAGTAGATTCATCATTAATTAAAATTATCTCAAAATCATCCATTGACTGGTTTAATACGCTTTTTATAGCATTTGTTAAATATTCGTATCTGTTGTAGCTATGTATGACAACTGTAACTAAATTTTTCATAATTAAATCTTTTTTTTAAATCAACTAATATCCGTTTTTAACAATAAATAAGAGTTTAAAAAGTAAAATAGCAGCTTCCAACCGTCTTTAAATCTTGATATGTTTGTTGAACCATATTTTCTACTTCTGTAGTGCACAGGCAATTCAACAATTCTTTGTGCTGAATATGCAGAAGAAAAAATTAGATCAAAATCACAAAATGGATCTGAAATATACATATTTTTTTGCCATTTCTTTATAAATTCAACATTAGATTTTTTAAAAACTTTTGTACCACATAAAGAATCTGATAATTGCACAGAGGTTAATTTTGAAATTAAAAACTGAAAAGCTCTATTACCAAACTTATTTAATGTCTGCATTGATCCTTTTTCCATTTGATAAATTAATCTTGTTCCATTGACAAAATCAGCATTTCCAAATTCAATAATTTCAAAGAAATCTGGAAGAGTTTCCGGATCAACACTTAAATCTGAATCGAGAATAGCAATTAATTCGTTACTACTTATATCAATCCCCTCCCAAACTGCGTTTGCTTTCCCGTTAGTAGATTGCTTAATTACTTTTATATTCAGAGATTTATGTTTTTTTTGAATTTCTACAGATTTTTTATATGTATTGTCTTTAGAGTCTCCACAAACAATAATTAATTCATAACTCTCTGAGAAACTTGGAATTCGATTAATAAGTTCTTCTAAGTTTCCTTCTTCATTCTTTGCTGGAATGATAATAGATTTTGAAGCGCTTTTTTTAGTTTCCTCCATTTTTGTGTAAATTAAATAATTTCTTATTCCAAGATTAATAAATGGTAGAAACAGATAAAAAATAATGTTAATTAAATTTCCTATTCCAAATAAGTTGAATGGAATATATAGCCTATTGTATTTTTTAGCTCTTTGAAAATTAGAAGCTTTCAAAATAGTTTCTATCTTTTCAGGTTTGATGTAGGATTTAATATTTGTTTTACTTTTAAAACCAATTTTTTCAAATAACTTTATTATGATATGCCAATAGGGATTAATGCTTGAAAGAATAAGGCGTCCATCATTTTTAAGATGTTTTTTTATATTTTTTAGTGTGCCGTAAATATCATCACTTAACTCAAAAATATCAGTTAATATTACTAAATCAAATTTTTCATTGTTAGATAATTTATTTAAAACTTCATTAATTGACTCTCCTCTTTGAAGCTTTACAATATTTTCAAACATTTCATCTGGTATGTTTGAATTAAAGTTAACAATATTAACGTATTTTGAATCAGTTTTAATATATTTTAAAATTTCTTTCTTATGGCTTTTATAAAAATATTTTGAAGTTAAATACATAATTATATTTCATTTTATTAAGAATTTCTCTATTGTAAATACTTCTCTTTTTCATTATCTTTATGTTTCAATATTCCAAAAATTAAATGTGTTCTTGGTGTATATTTTGATATTTTTAATTTATGGATTAATACAGATAATATTGCTTGGTCTTGACGATGATTTAATCGTGAACTTTTAGAAGGAGCTATGATTGATTCATCTATACTGCTTCGATACCAAGAATTGATTAATTCATTGACTTTTCTAGAATTTTTTGCAAATCCAACAATACCTCCACTTATGTTTCTTTTTTTATAATAATTAATAGGTACCTCGAGTATTTTTAATGTATCTAGATGTGTCCATCGTTCAATATTGTCAGAACTTTGAGGAGAGTAAAATCCATTTTTCTTTATAATTTTTTTTAGTAAATATAACTCTTTTTTAATTAAACAACCTGCATCTAGCCAAATTAAATTCTTACTTGTTTTATTAAATTCATTAAAAATTGATATTGGTTTCCAAGCATAAGCTCCCAATTTACCAAATTTATCTCTTCTACTTACAAAATCTGGATAATTTTTAAAATTAAAATCGTTAATTTTATAATCAAAATTTAATTTTAAGTAATCTATTTCATTTTCAGTCATGCCTAGATTAATTATTATTACCTCTGTATATGGCTCATGGAGAGTTAAGGTTTTCAATAAATTTACTAAACTATTAAAGTGTGTAGAATCTGACCCTGTAATAATTAAGAAATCTTCATTATTAAGAGGTTTTTTAAACAAAAAATAAAAAAGCAAAAAAGTATCATTTAATAATTTAAAAAGCTCTAAAAAATATTTTTTAAATAAAGCCATTTTTTACAGACAAATTATATATTTTATCGATTACTTCTTTATATTGATTAAATGGAATTGGCATATGGTAATCTGAGTACTCAACATTATTATTTTCTAAATTATAAATAACACTATCAATTTCATCTCTATCAATTCTATTAAAGTGTAAATATTGATCGTTAAAATATATGACTCTATTAGGATTTTTTTTATCAAATTTAGAAATATACTTTTTTAATTTAAGTTGATCAGTATACCAATTCTCATTGCCCTTTCGATAATTTACTGGATACCAATCTACTAATTTTTTGACAATATCATTTTCAGTCTTTAAGTTAAATATTTCACTCCATGTGCTTCCTTTAGCTAATGTCCAACAAATAGGTATCATTGTTTTTGTAATAAAACCCCATCTATAAACAACAAACATGTGATCAGGAATGTCCTCAACATTTTCAACAAAGTATTTTCTTGAAAGAGGTAAATCGTCAATATCAGCGGTTATGCAATTATCATTTGGAAATAAAACTGGTGCTAAAATCCTAATATTTTGAGCTACAAAAACCGGATCTACATCTTTTACATGAAAATGTAGAATTTCTCCTTCTAGGTCAACTTTTTCTTTTCCCGTATATATTAAAAGTGGCTTTACTCCCAGCCGTTCCCATGCTTCAGAAACAATAGGCCAAAAATCTAAATAATTTTTATTTTCATTTGAGGATAAAATAACTCTATCTATTTTCATAAAAAATTTCCTTATCTTTATTCAATTTCATACATGTTTTATTGACGCTCAAATCAACTTCCTAATATTTTTGTTAAGTTTCCTAATTTTTAATAAGTAAAATTTTAATATTTTTAACTTGCTGCTTACAAATGACTTTATTTTCGATTTTAATCGATAATACTTTGCAACATAGGTGGGCTCATTAACTAAAGTACTTAACGACATTCTTGACTGATCTTTTTTTACAAAGTGTTCCCAAAAAGATAAATTTAATTTTTCAAGATTTAAGTTTCTATCAATTATTGAATTCATAAATTTTTTTAGACTATCTTCATTAACTTCTCGAAAGTCATCAACAAAATAAATAGGTAAGCCTTTTAAGTTGGAAAATGTTGGATGTTTTTTAATTATCGGTATGCTTCCCAAAAAAAGGGTTTCCCATATTCTATGTGAGTCAAAACCATTGCCCCAGGGACAGATTACAAATCCAGACTGTGTTATTTTCTGAGCATACTCATTTATTGTTAGAGTTTTATTTTCAATATCAACCCAAGCAAAATCTTTAAAATAGTCTTTAATCCATATTCTTTCTTTCTCATTTGTAGATTCAGAAAAATTAATATATACATTTATATTTTGTTTGTAATAATCATATTTTTTTTTGTCAATATTTTTAGAAGTTATATTTTTTTTGTAAGAGTATTCATTTGCAATTCCCAATGGTAAAGAAAAGAGGTCATTTGCTTCGTAATCTATGTTTAATGCATACCAGTTTTTAATACACTTTGGTTTTTTTAAATATAGTCTTTTGTTGATTGAGGTATCAGACTGATGGGTAATTAAAGTTAATTGAAAATCTTCATGCAAATCTCTAATTAAAAAAAATAAATTAAATAAATTTCCAGTATGAGTAAAAATAACATCTCCAGAACTTAAGATAAATTTTGACTGTTTATAAAAAATTAAATTTTTATCTCCAGCCAAAATTTGTACATTTTTTAAATTCAAGCTTTCAAATTGATTTTTCGAAACTACTTCAGAATATACTAGATCGGAAAATCTGGCTATGTCATAACTGGAAAACATCTCACTCCTCTTATTAGCTTAACTAGATTTGCTACAAACTATATATTATTTTTTTTGATTAATTTATAGAATTGATAATCAAATCAAAAAAAACAATATAGACTTATAAAGTACTAAAGCATGTCAAGCAAAATTCAATCTTCATATAGTCAAAATAATTTCGAATCTGTATTCAAAAATATTTGTTTAAATGTAAAACCTATAAGTGTTCTTGAAATAGGTATATTAGATGGATATTCACTTAATTCATTTGTTAAGCACACCTCTAAGGAAACTAAAATTGTTGCAATAGATTTGTTTGAAGAATATGAGTTTAAAAATTCAAATTATAAATTAATAAAAGAATCTTTTAGCAAATACAAAAATGTTGAAATTTCATTTGGAAATTTTTATGAATATCACAAACAATGTAATATTTTTGACATTATTCATATAGATATTTCTAATGATGGAGATGTTTATAGATTTTCAATTGAGAATTATCTTCCTAAAGCAAATAAACTTTTAATTTTAGAGGGTGGATCAATAGAAAGAGATAATGTTGATTGGATGAAAAGATACAAAAAACCTAAAATTAATAAATTTCTTAATGAAATAAAATACGAATTTCGATTTGAAGTGATTGATTTATTTCCATCATTAACAATTTTTTATAATAATTTTGATAAAAAAATTGATTTAATATGAAAAAACTTCTTTTACTAAATTCATCAATAGTTGTAAATAAACCAATTTTTTCAAAAGATTTAATAAAAATTGAATACGGAAGTAACAGGATTGACTCATATGTGAATGGTTTTATTAATTTAAAAAACTTAAATATATTTGAACTATTTGAAAAAACTATTTTGATTGATAATACGGTTTCATCAATAAAAAAAATACCCAACAAAATAATTGAAACTTTGCCTAACAATACATTATTTTTATTAGATAAAAATAATAAACTAGGAAGAGCAAACAAGGGTGCAGGGATGTTAAGAAGCTTGCAAGACAATATTTCAATGCTTAGGGGTTTTGATTTAATTTTTTATTTTGAACCAAGATTGCTTTTAAAATCTTCAGATTTTATAAAGAATTTTTTAAAAGATAACGTAAATTATTTTTCTATTGAAAGCGAAAAAAGAGTTAAGACAGGATACTTTGGCACTACTTCTTTTAACTTAATTAACTTTCTTGAACTATACTCCGCTGAAGAATTAGTTGAGCATAACTTACATATTGAGCTTTTAATGTATGAGTTTTATGAAAATAAAAATACAAATTTTCAAGATACTTCAATATCTCTTTGGAAAAATTATTTATCTGGGATATATGAAGAGTATTAAATTTTAACCCGTTTTTATATTTTAAAATTGTTAAGATTTAAGTTATGTCAAAAAAAGTTTTAGTAACTGGTGGAGCAGGTTTCATTGGCCACATACTTGTAAAATACTTAATTGATAATACCGATTGGGAAATAATCAGTCTTGATAGGCTTGACTACTCTGGAAATCTTAACAGGTTCGATCATATGTTTAAAGAATATGACGACAACACAAAGTCAAGATTAAAAATTATTTATCATGATTTAAAATCTGAAATCAGTAACTTAATTGAAAGTCAAATCAGAGATGTAGAGATTATTTATCATTTAGCAGCTTCTTCCCATGTTGATAGATCAATTACTGATCCTTTAACATTTGTAAAGGATAACGTTTTAGCGACTGCAAATATTTTAAACTACGCAAGATATATGGACAAATTAGAGTTAATGGTCTATTTCAGCACTGATGAAGTTTTTGGACCAGCTAAACCCGGCCAATCATTTAAGGAATGGGACAGATACAACAGTACCAATCCATATAGTGCTGCAAAAGCTGGTGGTGAGGAGTTGGCAATAGCATTTGAAAATACTTACGAATTACCTATAGCTATTACACACTGTATGAATGTATATGGTGAAAGACAACATCCTGAAAAGTATATACCAAATACTTTATGGAAATTAAAAAACAATAAAAATATTACAATCCATGCAAATAAAGATCGTTCAAAACCTGGAAGTAGGCATTATTTGTATTCTGAAGATGTTGCCAGTTCGGTCCTGTTCATTACTAACAATTTTGATAAATTAAAATCAAGTCAACACAGTAATAATGAAATAGGTCCCAAATGTTTAAAAGTGAATATTCCAGGCACTAAAGAATTAGATAATCTTGAAGTAGCAAAACTAATTTCTGAATATTCTGGTTTTGAATTAAATTATGAACTTGTTGACTTTCATTCATCGAGACCTGGTCACGACTTGAGGTATGCTATTGACGGTGAATTTATCACCAGTGCAGGGTGGAGCCCAAAGTATACTGTTGAAGATAGTCTGGAAAAGCTTGTTAAATGGTACCTAGAAAATCCAGAATGGCTTGAATTTTAATTCCATCCTTCCTTTATAGCATTAACAATATATTCTCTCTCAGATTCTCCAACCCACCAACCTACTGGTATACATACCATTTCATCAATAAATGATTCTAACAGTGGCAAATCAGTCTGATAAGACTTTGTAGCTGTATGTTTATCATTTCTTTCATGTACTCTGCTTACAATTATATTTTTATTTTTCATATGGTCCATAAAGCTATCTCTGTTTTTAACTTTTATAGTGTAAATCCAAAAAGGAACATCGTAATCGTTTGAGTAACTCATCAACTCAACATTTTGTACATTTTTTAAATTTTTATTATAAAAATCACCATTGTCTTTATGAATTTTTAATAATTTTTTTGTAACAGGTTCAAAATTCATTCTACCTATGTATGCGTTGACATCATTCATATGGAATTTAAAACCAACATTCAAAATATCTGATTCACATCTGAAATCTTTTCTATTTTCTTCTCTGTCTATTCCATACCACCTAAGTAGTTTTGCCCTATCTACATCATCTTTGAAGTTAAAATTAATACAACCTCCATCAACTGAGGTTAAGTGTTTAATTGCTTGAAAGCTAAATGAACTTATATTTCCAGTATTACCAATCATTTCATTTTTGGTTTTTGTACCAAAAGCATGAGCAGCATCTTCTATAATTAAAAATTTAAACCCATATTTTTTTTGAAAGTTGTCTTGAATTTTTCTTAACCTTAAAAGATCAACTGGGTATCCTCCCCAATGTACTACAAGTACAGCTTTTGTATTTTTATTTAACTTAGTTTCTAAATCGTTTAAATCTATGTTGCAATTTTCTGGATTTACATCAACCCATTTTAAGTTAATTTTATTTAATATAATTGGCCAATTTGTAGCTGTACAAGTTAATGGAGTTGTTAACACATGATCTTCAGGAGACTCAATTTTTATCCTGTCTTCACCTAGCCCATATTCTTTAAGCATATGAAATATTAAATGCAAACCAGACGTAGCAGAGTTAGTTGTAACAACCTTGTCATTATTAAAATAGTTTTTTAAAACTTCTTCAAATTTTTCTACTTCAGGTCCCTGAGTTATATATCCACTTGATAACACATTTGATACTGTGTTTGAAGCTTCTTCGCTCATAAATACTTTGAATAAAGGTATTGTTTCGGTTTGGTTCACAGGTTAATTATATCTTAGATAAGTTATATTATGTACATCTAATACAGTAGTTCGTCAAAAGATTGTTTCATAGTTGTTTCATTTAGTATATTATTTACATGAAGTTTTATGTTTTTATTGATTTGTACGAGTAAAGCTTTTTCTTCAAAAATTTTTAATTTATCAGCCAAATCTATGTAATCAAACTGTTTAAATTTTAATTTGTAGTCATTAGGAAAAAATTCTCCCATACCTCCAAAATCAGGAAAAAGTGAAGGGATTCCAAATATTGATGCTTCACAAAGCAACCTTGGTTGGCCTTCATACATTTTTGTTGCCGTTACAACTCCCCGAGATTCTTTAATTATTTCAAGAGTAGTTTCATGTGATTGGGGTCCTAAAAATTCTATTGATGGATATTTGTATTTTTTTGACAACTCTAACAATAAAGGTCCTTGTCCAATTATTTTTAATGACAAGCATTCAATACCTGACTTGATCCAAGCTTTGATTAATTCTTCAATGCCTTTGTCTTGACTTATTCTTCCCGCATATACAATAAATCCAGAATCTTGATTATATTTGTTTTCAGATAAATTTTTAATTGGATTTCTATATACTTTGATTTTTTTAGAATCAAATCCTAAATCTTCTAAATACTTTTTATGAAAATCTGTCATCACAAGTAAATTTACTTTTGAGTTTTTCATTAAACTAAAATATCTTTTTCCATAAATAATTCCAAAAAAAGACTTTATGTAAGAGTTCTCATAATATTTATTAAATCTTCTCCTATATACATGTAGGTTACATTTAAAACAAAATTTGCCTTCTTTTATATGATCTTTAATTTTGAAAAAATTAGTACAATAATATCTAAAATTATGAACTTTTAAATAAGTTTTAACTTTTCTTTTATTTAAAATTTTAAAAATACCTAAATTTGCTTTAAACCAAGTGTTGTGAACATAAGCTACATCTGGAGAAAATTCATCCAAGGCTTTCGTAAGAATTCTATTAGATTTAAGGTTTGAATTTGTAAGAAATGATAGAAAATCTGAAATATTTAACTTTTCACGATTGCTGTATTCAATGTACTTAACATCATAAAATTGACTGAGAAATTCTACCTCGTCAATAATATTTGTATCCTCTCCTCCTTTTTCCTTGTAAAGAGTATTGATTACGAGTATTTTTTTCATGATAATTAAGTTTAAATCTATTACTTTTGTAGTTATTCTTATTTAAATTTTAAAATAAATGTTAAATTAGCCAATGGAAACAAACTACAGTATTTCAGTCATAGTACTTTTTTTTAATGAGGAAAATTATTTAGAGGAATCTGTAAATAGATTAGTAAAGTAGGTATCTTTAAAGAAATTATTCTAGTTGATAATAAATCAACTGATAGAAGTAGTTTGATTACTAATACTTTTATCAAATCTCTCCAAAATATATTGTTAATAAATGCATTTGAAAAAAGTGGAAAAGGATATGCTGTTTCAGTAGGTTTAAAGAATGCTACAAGCACTCATTTAATTATTCATGATGCTGATTTAGAGTACTTTCCTGAAGACATTTACGATATGTTTAAACTTACAAAAAAATATCCGAATGATTTAATTTTAAGATCTTCATTAATTATCCAATTTCCTATATTTTATTTATATTTTTTAACAAGTTGTTTTGTAATTCTTGTATTATCATCATGTTTCCAGTAACTATAGGTATTTACACCTTCTACGTTTTTTGGTAGCTCTCTGAATAGACCTTTTTCAAATATAAAAAACAAATTCATAATAGCTTGTTCGTTTGTTCTTGTGTAAGGATACTTTTTCACTAACTTTATAATCTCTTCTTTTGTTTCTGTTTCTATTATTTGGGTATCAAAAAAAATCATTCCTGTTTGAAAATAATTTTTTATTGACAAATCATAAGATTTTTTCAAATTTGAAATGTCTTTATGTGTATTGTCAAATTGCCTTTCTAGCTCCCAATTTTCTCCATCACTGTAGTCTCTATTTGCAAATAGACACCTTGAAGGTTTTATTTTAAAAATTGGATTTATGTTTTTGTGTATTGTCATATTGATATCAATGTAAAAAATGTAATCCCAATGCTTTAACACTGGATCAAAAAGATGTAGCTTATGCCATTGAAAATTTTTATATATATGTCTGTTTGGCTGTCCTAAAGTGTTTATTGCTTTGAGCGATTTTTCTGTTGTTTTATCAAATTTAACTCTGTTAAATTTTAAATACTTAACATTTTTCTTATTACTTAGTTTTAGGAGAAATGTAGGCGTAAACCTTGCAGTTAAAACTAAAATGTCTCCTTTATATTCTCCCTTATTTCTAACTTGGTTAATAAACCTGTTTAAATTACGTTTTAAATACAAATAATTGCCCACAACGCACACTGCTAATTTTTCATTCTTTTTCATATCATTCTCCAAATGAAAAAATAAAATTATTAATAAATTTAAATGGTGATTTGAGTCTGAAAATTTTTAGTGTAAAAACTAAAATGAAAAATTGCTTCAAAGAATCTTTCTTGTACCTATGTACAATGTGATAATTTTCTTCAAAAATACCTCTATAAACTATCTGGTAAAAGCTTTCTCCGTAATTTAAAATCCCTTTTATTGTCCAAGGTTTCATCTTGCCCCAGTAGTGATACAAAACTGCTTCATCTTTTACTTTCTCATATGGTGTATTGATTTTTGTATAATTTAATTGTGGTGGAAGTTCAAGATAGCTTCCGTTTAAATATGAATTCATAATATCTTGATCATACCAAAATACCCTTTCTCCAAGATAACTCATATGAGAAGTCAATTTATCAGTAAATTCTTCATCAAGCCATTTTTTGTAATTTATAAAAGTGACACCGGCATTAAAATATTTGTTGTTAGTTAATTCTAAGCGGATAGAGACTTCACTATCTACCTTTTCAAATTGTTCAGTCTTTGCTGATAAGACGTAATTAGATTGTATTAAATTTTCCACTGTGGAGTGATATAAATTAGTTATTGGATTTATGCAAATAATATCTGGATCTATATACATAATTTCTTTAACTTCACCAGGGATATAATCCCCTATAAAAAGTCTATAATATGTGGCTTCACTCATGTGAGATTCCTCAAAATTTGGAAACTTCACACCTTCTCTTTTTACAAATTTATAAATATTTACTTCTCCTGTATGTTTATTACTTAAAATTCTATCTCTATTTTCTACAAAGCTTTCAGGATTATCGTGTATTAAATAGAAGTTAATAATATCTGATGAATTATTTAGAAGAGAATTAATTGTAACTTCAGCTTGGATGTTATAGTTGCTATCAAAACAAAGCAACACATTCATATTCCTACTCATTTTTTAATCTTTTTATAAGTTCATTTTCATTATTTGCTATTTTTTCAATAGAAAAATTAGATTGAATTTTTGAAAATGCATTATAAGATATATTTTTTATCTCTTCTGATGTTAATTGAAGATCTAAAACAATATCATGGAAATGCTTTCTTAAAGAATTTTTTTCAATGTCAAATAAAACACCATCTTCATAATGTTTTATTATTTCCACATGATTCGGGATTTTGCTTGCAAAAACTACACATCCGGCCCCCATAGCCTCTAGGAGAGCTTTTGGATTGCCTTCAAAATAAGAAGGTAAAACAAAATATTTTGTATCACTTAACATTTCTAACAAACTTTTATTATTTACCTTATCAATTATCTCTAAATTTGTACCCAACTTACTTGCTAAGTTTAATAATTTAGTCTTTTGACTTCCCTGTCCATAAATTTTTATTTTAAAATTTGTTTTTGCCAATTCATAAATTAAATATTCATAATTTTTTTGGTACTCTAATCTACCAATTGAAATAAGCAAATCTTTTCTTTTTTCAAAGTCTTTATACTCATAACTATTAACCCAATTAGGTAACAAAAAAATATTGCTGCTATTTTTTTTAAAAACTTTCTTTAAGAATTCATAATCACTTTTACTACTAACCGAATAAACATCGGCAAATCTAATAGAAAATTTTGTAAGTTTTTTATAAAAATATTTTTTTAAAATATTTTTATTGTTTTCTATGCTAAAAAGGTACATGTCATATCCAGTTCTTATAAAATATTTACTTTTTGATATTTTTTTAAAAAAGTAACTTGACCAACTACCAAGTAACTGGTTTTGTTTAGTTATATCTATTTGTTCATTAATTAATTTATTTAGTTTTAAAGGAAATAAAATCGAACTCAATAAGTTAATCATTTTGAATTTAGATTCTTTTACATAACTATAAATTGGAATAATTTCTGCTTTATCAAAAAGCTCTTTGTAATCTAAATCTTCTGAGTCACCATAAGTAACGATAAAAAACTTATATCCATATTTTTTGCTTAAAAAATTAAAATATTGAACTTCTCTACCTAATGCAGATGATTCATCCCAAGTTTTTAAAGAGTAACCAAAAGTTAAAAAATAAACTATATTCAAACTATTGTTATTTTAATTACAAAACAAATAAATATTAAGCATTTATTATTAGTAATGAGATGGGTGTTAAAAAAGTATTAATTTTTGGCAGCAAGGGTCTAGTTGGTTCATCATGCAAAAGAATTTTTCTTGAATCTGGAGATTATGATGTTTTTGCCTCAACTAGAGATGACACAAATCTTTTTGACTATGCATCCACTAAAAACTTAATAGATGATTACTCCCCGGATTTTATAATAAATTGTGCTGCAAAAGTTGGAGGGATTCTAGCAAACAATAATCACCGAACTGAGTTTATTCTTGAGAATCTTAAAATAAATATCAATATATTTGAGTCATGCATAAAAAATCCAAATATAAAAATAATTAATCTAGGAAGTAGTTGCATATATCCTTTAAATGCACCAAACCCAATCAAGGAGTCTAGTTTTATGGAAGGCAAGCTTGAAGAAACTAATTCACCATATGCTATGGCAAAACTTTCTGCAATTGAAATAGGGCGGTCTCTTAGTAAACAGTATGGACATAAAGTAGTAAACCTGATGCCAACAAATCTATATGGTCCCAATGATAATTTTGATGAAAACTCAAGCCATGTCATACCTGGATTAATAAGAAGAATGTACAATGCAAAAGTTCAAAGTAGCAAAAATTTTAATGTTTGGGGTGATGGATCTCCACTCAGAGAGTTCTTGTACGTAGATGATCTTTCAAGAGCAATAAAATTTATTTTAGAAAATAATATAGAAGAGGACTTAATAAATGTTGGTTTTGGAGAAGAGATAAGCATTAAAGATTTAGCTCATAAAATCAAAGATGTTGTGTCCTATCAAGGTGAATTGCATTTTGATATTACTAAACCAAATGGAAATCCTAGGAAATTGCTTGATACATCATTGTTTAGAAGCTATGGTTGGGAACCATCATACAGTTTGGATAAAGGTTTAAAAATATCATTTAACTGGTTTTTAGAAAATCTACGATGAATATTCCCAAGTAGGTAACAATAGATTTTTTTCTATCAGTGTTTTTTCTCTTTCTGCGAGTTTTAAATCATTTTCAATCATAATTTTTATTAAATCTTCAAATGAAGTTTCTGGTTTCCAACCCAATTCATTTTTAGCTTTTGTATAATCTCCAAGTAAGTGATTAACTTCGTTAGGTCTGTAATATTTTTCAGAACTTATTACATAGTCATGATAATTTAAATCTAGTTCATTAAACGCAATTTCAAGAAACTCTCTAACGCTATGTGACTCTCCTGTAGCAAGCACCCAGTCATCGGGAGTATGGTAATTCATCATCATCCACATTCCTTTTACATAATCTCCTGCAAACCCCCAATCTCTATAAGAGTCTAAATTGCCAAGGGTTAGCTTAGTTTGCAGACCATGATAAATACGTCCAAGAGCTCTAGTGATTTTTCTAGTAACAAATGTTTCACCCCTAAAAGGCGATTCATGGTTAAAAAGAATGCCATTCACTGCAAATAATTCATAAGATTCTCTATAGATAGTGGTTATGTGATGTGCAAAAACTTTTGAAGCAGCGTAAGGACTTTTTGGAATAAACTTTGACTTCTCATTTAATTTTTCAGAATCTATACCACCAAACATTTCTGATGAAGAAGCTTGATAAAATTTTATATTTTTTTCTGAATTCTTTACTGCTTCGAGAATTGATAGTGGACCCAAAGTACCCGTTTGTGTAGAAAATACTGGATTCTTAAATGATACAGCAACATGAGATTGTGCTGCTAGATTATAAACTTCATCAGGTTTAATCTTTTGAATTAACTGATTTAATGAAGATGGATCTAATAAATCAGAATAATGAAGGAATAATCTATCTTCGTCTTTATATTTTGAAATTAACGAATCTATTCTTTCTGTGTTTATAAGTGAAGATCTTCTTAAAGTTCCATGTACAATATAATTTTTTTCCAAAAGAAATTTTGAAAGATAATAACCATCTTGTCCAGATATGCCAGTTACAAAAGCAATTTTGTTCATAATTTAATTATATTCGTATAAATAATATCAAATCTCATTCTCTAATTAATTTATATGAAAGAACAGTATAAAACAAAAATGGAAATCTTACAGTTTCCATACTGGAATCAAAAAATGATACAAACATTACTGCAACTATGAATGCTACGACTAATTTGCCATCATTAAAATTCAAGACTCTGCTGAACAGAAACATATAAAAAACTATGAATAAAAACACACTAATCAATCCACCTCTAGCAAGAATATTTACAAAGTAATTATGAACATGTATATTGGTTCCATCTAATCCTGTTCGATCAGGTCTTTCCATTGCTGGAATCGCTACAGAATTACCATATCCTAAAATCAATTGGTTATTTTCATTTAAGTCATGAAATACATCTTGCCATATTTGTAATCTCCAATTTAAATTGCCATCTCCAGAATTAATTCTGTTATCTTTAAAATAGATATATGGCATTTGAACTTCTGGATATCTCTTTGAAACTAATGTCATTTCTAGACTATTTACTGCAACTTCTGTATTAATTTCTTCAAAATCAACTTCTGTCCAATCTAGATAAATAGAAGAAAGTGTTAAGGCTACAGCAAAAACAGTTATTGATAGAATAAATAAAATCTTGTTTCTTAAAAAAGATTTACGATTTTTGAAAATACAATATAAAAGGATAATAAAAGTACCTATTGAAGCACCTCTGCTTGAAAATACAATCAAAGGAATCAAAGTTCCTGTAACAACAAATGTAAAAAAATAAATAAAGTTATTATTTTTAATACGCTCAAAAAATAGAAGGCAGTAAATTGCATAGACTAGAAATAAATCTGAGCCTTTTAAAAGTCTAAACTTGTCTGAATACTGATTAAAAAAATCTGATAAGAAAAGGGGGAAATGTACTGAAGTAAGAATATACGTTAAAGGCAAGGCAAATATAATTCCAATTAAAAAAAGATTAAATTCAAAAATTTTTATTTTTTTTATCAAATAAAGAACAAACATAAAACCTATTGACCATATGTACGAGCTTGATCTGAAAACAGCTGGGTTGAAGAAATTATAAACCCCTCCTCTTAGAAAATTAACTAAAAAAAATTGAATCAAAATTATCTTTAAAACAAAATTTGCATTTTTTCCAATAATCAAACTTACCGATTGACTTCTAAATATGGTGAAGTAGATAAAAATTAACATTGCTGTACCAATCATCATTTCACCAACTCTAAATCCAAGTATTGTTATGCCGGTAAAAGATCGGCCAAATAAAAATACTAGAAAAAAATAATATATTACAAGGCTTTCAAATGTGAAAAAAGGTTTAAATTTAGAAAACTTTACTAAAATAGGGTTAAAAGTTTTAATAATTAATAATTTTAACTTTCTAAATTTGCCTATTTGGTATTTGGTTGTTTCTGACACATTTTGCATAATAATCTTGTTCCATAATAAATTTAGTAGATATATTATCTTTTATGTTTAATTTATACAAAGGCTCTTTTAATGTTTTAAACTTATGTCCTTTTGAAAGCAAGTCAGAAAATAATTTATAATCTTGGGCATAGTAAAATCTTTCATCATAATTTCCTATTGAATTTAAAACCTTTTTATCTATTAATAAAGTTCCATGAATAAAAGGGTTTTTAAAATTCATCAATAAAGAATGTGGGAAATTAAATGTCAAGCCTGGAATTAATTTTCCTGAACCAATTGCTTGAGCTCTAGATGTAACAAAATCTAGATTTTCTTCTTTGAGGGTATCTAGCTGAATTTCCAATCTCTCATTTAAGCTGATATCATCATCATCTTGTCTTGCTATGAAGTTTCCATTTGATTTTTCAATCAATATATTTAGTGATTTGGTTAAACCTTTATTTTTAGAGTTCCTAAAAACCTTTATTCGAGAATCTAAATCTTTATATTTAGAAATAACTTTATATGTATTATCAATTGATCCATCGTCACAAATTAATATTTCTGTATTTTGATATGTTTGGTTTAATATACTTTCTATTGCCTGGCCAACTGTCTCTTGTGAATTGTAACAAGACATTATCACCGTTATCATTATATACTTATTCTATTGATGATATTTATTTGTTTTGATTTTTAAAAAAATAGATAATAGCCAAATATAAGGTAATTATATGCTTAAAAACCAAAAACTTTACGACGCCTTTACTTTTTTATTGTTAATAACTTCCCTTCTGTGGTTAAAAGAAATAAATTTTTTATTTTATGATTCAACTGAAAGCCCTGACTTTGCAGAATATTTTATTTACTTTGATCATTTTGCAAATGCAGAAATTAAAACTATGAGAGAGCACGGCTTGATGTATTATTATTTACATTATTTGAATTATTATTTTCAATATAATTCTTTCAAAAATTTTGAAATATTTTTTCATAAATCTATACAGGAAGTAAATTTTTGGATTTATGTTTATGGACTTTTAGGATATTTTAAATTACTTAAATTTTTCAATTTTAAAAATTCGACTATTTACTTAACCTTTTTATTTTTAAATTTTTTTCCTATATCTATTGTTCTCAGATTAGTTTTTAAACCCGAAATTTTAGCATTTGCACTTTTACCTTGGGTACTATTTTGTATTGAAAAATTTAAAGAAAAAAGCAATATTTTATACTTATTTATATTTATCCCTTTATTCGTATCATGTATTTCATTAAAAGGAAATATTTTTGCTTTAATATGTATCTATCTCTTTATCACAAACTTAGGTATATTTTCAAGAATTCAATTAAAGCAATTAATATTAATTTTTCTTTTAATAATAATTGCATTTCTATTAATAAGTTTTGAAAACTCTTCAGCAAATGACAAAAATATTTTAGATGTACAAAGTGGAGCTACCTATAGAGATAATTACGATAATAAAGCTCCCGTTAAAATAATTTACAATATAAACCTTTATAATCTAGTTACAAGTCCAATTAAAAATTACCATGCAGATTCTTTTCTGGGGATTACTCTTCTGGAGACGACTGGTGATTACTTTGACCTTTATTGGAATAATGACAGTAGTGGCTATTCAATGTCTAGTAGAGAGGTTATTAGGTTTGAATCATCACCTGAAATAAATCGTCCAAAGTTTAATCAAGATTCGAATAGTTTAGTTATCTTTACACAAAAAAACACAGACTTATATTTAAAGTCTTCTGTTGGCTTAATACTCTCAATTATTTTTTACCTTAGCTTAATTAAAATACTTCTATCAACTTCTGAATATAGAAAGTATATATCTGCTTTTCTTTTGGGGGGTATTCTTTTACTTCTTCATGCAATAACAGGTTTCCCTGTTAATAATTTTGATCCAGATGTGGGTGACACATTTAAACCTCATTACTATTCATTTTTGTTTCTTTTAAGTACAGTATTTTTTGTTGCTAGTAGTTTGAAAAAAAATAAGAATTTCTCTACACATATATTTATTTATATTTTTATAATGATTTTTTTATTAGGTTTTCCAAAAAACCCAAGTCAAACTCTAAATCAAAATTTATCCTACTTTATTGAATACTCTGATTTTTGTAATTTTGAAAGTCGTATTTACGAAGCTAGGTATGGAATTGATAAAGTAGAATGCTTTAAAAAAGAGTCGACTACAAATTTAGTAGACCCAACAAATAAATTTTTCGGTGATTCAGTATCAGTTAAACCAATTAATTTATTACTTATTCTTCTGAGCTTTGTTTCAAGTATTTTCATATCCATTTATGGAAGAAATTTTAAAGATTGAATAATTATTTTTGTTTAAAATTCCAATTACAAATACTAAGTAAATTGTAAATGGAGCAAAGTAGTTTACTAAATCATTCTTTAGAAAATTTATAAAAACAAATAATATTATCATCTTCCCAAGTGTCGTAATGGAGTTTCTATTATTCAAATATTTGTAAATTAATAACAAAGATAACACAACCACACCTAAGAATCCAAAATATACCAAAAAAGATAAAAGAGATGAGTGTGGTAAAAGAAATGTTTCTGTTTCAGCAATTGGTGTTTCACCATAAACTTGACCCAAGCTAAATGGTCCTGAACCAAATATTGTTTCCATATAAGTTGGATTATATCTAGCAAAAAAAACACCCCACCTTTGTGATCGATTTAAAAAATAACCTGCAAAACTAAAAATTCCAAAAAGCCCAGACAAAAAGCCTCCAGAACCATAATTTGCATTAACCCACCTGCTGAAACTTGAATTTATACCTTCATAGCTATATGCGTTCATATTGGTTGAGATTCTTGAAGTTATAAATTCTAACTCATAAGTTAAATCATCAACTCCAAACAAAAAAATTAATGACATTATTCCAAAAAAACTAAGTAAAAAACTCGCATTTCTTTTGTAGGACTTTTGTTCAATTAAAAGATAAATAGAAAATAAAAAAACTAATAACATTGAAGTTCTATTGTTTGAAAAGTAGATTCCTAGCATTGAAGCTATAAGTCCAATAATTTCAAACTTGTTAATTGCTTTTTTTCTAGAGTAAGAGTAAGAAATTAATATTATACACAATCCATAAAACTCACCTATTGTTTCTGCACTTGTGTAAAAGCCTCGCCAAGATATTTTTTCAGCCCATGAATTAAACTCAAAAGGATTATTTCTTGTTATGCCAAATTTTTGTTGTCCAAAATAGTAATAATTGAAAAAATTAATCAATGGAATATTTGCTCCTAAGTATCCAAATATAATTAACGCTAAACTTGTCATACTTGCATTAGTTGTAAATTTTTCCAAGTTAAATTTATTTGATTTAACTTTTAAAAGATACCAAATACCGTTAACTAAAAATACAAAATAAAAACACCAAAAAATTGAAGCATTAAATTCATAGATACTACTTGTAAATCCTCTCAATTTTCCAGGTTCAAAATAATAACTTTCTGTTGAATTTACAATCCAAATTATTGATAAAAATGCCATTATCAAATTAAATTTTTTCAAAGATTCTTTTTTTATTATCGAAAAAATTCCATAATAAACGAATATGGATGAAAGTAATGTAATATTTGTTCCAGATAAAACAGAGTGAAAAATGAATAAAAATGGTAAAAAATTTAATAAATTGTCCGACCTACGTTCAACTATTTCGATTAAATTATTAACAATAAGATATAAAAGTAAGAAGAGTAAAACTTTATAAAAGTTATCATCAAAATCCATATAATATAATTGTTTTTCATAAAATCTTTTTTCCGACAAAATCGAGTAAGAAAATAAATAAACTGTCAACAAGATGCTTATTCTTTTTACTACTCTATTTTCATTAGAAACAACCAATTTATTTTTTTTAACAGATTTAAGAATTAACAAGTAAACAAAGCCTTGAAACAATATATTTACAAATGTATTGGTTCCAATAGATATAAAAAATTCATTATTAAGGACAGTTAGTCCACTAACTCTACCAAAGCAACTAATTGAGGAATAATTATTAAAGCGAAAGTGATAGTGGTCTTGATAAATTGAATTTGGATTTGACATCAAAAACTCATAAAGTGAAACTTTACATGGGTTAATTTCATAATAAGTTATGTCTTCTTGGCTTACAACCCCAGCCTTTTGATTGTTTCCCATACTCGTGTTAAACCAAGGAAGTATCAGTAAAAATAAAATAAAAATTACTGTTATGAATTTTATATTTTTATGTTTAGACATACTTGAAGTTTTTATACTTTTTCAAAATAAATCTCGTGCAAATAATTACAGATACAAAAATAAACAGATAGTTGTGTAATGAAATTTCTAAATTTTTTATAGGAGTAAAATCCCAACCACCATCTACATAGTGTGCGCATTCAATAAATGAATTAACAAATACAGTTGAACCCTCAGAATCAAAAAGTTGTCGGGCGCTATAATTAGGGTCATTCACAAACACATAATTAGGATCACTTGCTATATCTGGTTTTTCATAGTTATTTGGATAAATTCCACATATACTTTCTATTTTGTCCATAAATTTCCTATTTAAGATAATATACATATTTATATTAGTTATTTAGTTTTAAAATTAAGATAGTAAAAAAGTATAAATATTGTGAATTATAAAAAATTAATCAAATATATATCAAGATTTTTGTTTATCCAAATAACAACTATTTTATTCTCAATTTGGTATTTTGATAATTTTTTAGTCATAAACCCTATTGACAAATACAACATATATTTAAACTTAATCGAAGATTGGAATAGATTTTTTCAATTTATTCCAGAATGGTTAGTTACAGTAGACTTATTTTTATCTATTCAAGTATTTACATTTATATCGTTAATATTCACTACTAAATTCTATACATATGTAAATGAATTGAAATTAACCTTAGACAAAAATTATCTCGCAGATTTCACGCGTCTATACCTTTTGTGGACAACATATATGTTTTCAACTTTTTATTTTTTAAGATTTGATGGTCTTTCAAGAAGTTCTCTTTTAATTTATACGATATTTATTCCATTTATCTTGTTTTTATTCCGCAATACTGAGATTTTGTCACACCTTCTCGGCAGATCACCTCTAAAAGAAAGTTATATTTCTTTTAACCTTGATAGTCAATCTACTTTAATGAATTTACGATTATTAAACTTTAGAAAACAAATAGCTACTCATAAGTTAAATGTTGTTTCTGATTTCAAAAAAATTATTAAAACTATTGATAATTTAAATAAAGAAAAAGAAATAAATTTAGTTGTAATTAACATTTTTTTTGAGGAGGAAATACCAAATGAACTAGAAGACTATTTAATAAATTTAAACAAAAAAATATTGTTAATTTCAGAAACGAAATTAACTTTTAACAAAAAATTTATCTACAGGTTTGAAAAGATTGAAAATAAATATATATATTACTTCAATAATGATATACAGTATGGATCTAAATTTATAATAAAAAGAATTCTAGATATTATTCTTTGCATTTTCGGATTTCTCGTACTATTTCCGTTAATTATTTTTATTAGTTTATCAATAATCTTTAAAGATGGACTGCCATTTATTATCAAACAAAAACGAGTTGGATTACATGGTAAAAAATTCAATATGTATAAGTTTAGAACTATGAAAAAGAATTCTCATGAACAAAGATCAGAATTAAAAAAATACAACAAAAAAACAGGTCCACTTTTTAAATTAGAGGATGATCCAAGATTATTAAGGGGATCCAAAAAATTGCGAAAATATAGCCTTGATGAGATACCACAATTATTGAATGTAATAAAAGGTGAGATGTCAATTGTTGGTCCGCGGCCTTTATTCGAAGAAGATACATTTTTATTTAATGAAAAATATATGAGAAGACTAAATGTACTGCCAGGTATGACAGGATTATTGCAAATTAATGAAAGAAATACTGACGATTTTGAAACTTGGTTTAAATATGACCTAAATTATATTGAAAATTGGAGTCTTTATCTAGATTTATTAATAATTATTAAAACAATTCCCTCAATGTTTAAAAGAACAAACTCAGGGCTTTAGTGGGTCGGGTGGGAATCGAACCCACGACCTTGAGCTTAAAAGGCTCCTGCTCTGCCGATTGAGCTACCGACCCTGCCAATTATTAAAGAATACTATATCTAATTAGTTTATTAATACTCTAATTTAAAGATTTATTCTTCTTCTTGGATAGTGAACTTGAGAGCTACTGAAAGTTTTTTACTAGCATTACTAACATTGTTTTCAAACTCATTAACTATATCTTGAATGATTTTTTTAGTTTCAGATTTAATCTCTTCATCTGTAATAGTTGACTCAATATTTTCCACAATTTGTTTTATTACACCAGATGCCTGACCAATAGTGTCTTTAAAGGATTCTTTTAAGTCATCAGAGATATTTTTCTCGTTCAACTTTTTAGAGATTCTTTCGATATTTTCTGCAATATCTTTACCAATTTCTGACCAGTTTTTACTTTCACTCATAAATAAAGTATATTCTTTTAAATTCGAGATTTATCTTTAAATTTTAAATTAGGTTTTCTTGTAATTCTCTGTTTTGCCCATCTTGCAGGTGCAATAAGTCGAAAAAATGGTGGCAGCAATGGCCTAGTATATTTCAACATTGCAAGATTGAAAGATACTAGAGCAGATTTAAATTTTTTCTCTTTAATTCCGTAAATATCTTTAAATTCTTTTGGAAGTGTGTTGAATGCTGTAAATGCAATAAATGGCCAAATCGGTTTAATATGTGTTGGCACTGGACCTCCATCAATTATTTCGTACACATCTTTGGCAACATCTGTCATCATCAAATAATCTTTTTCTTTAGACTTTTCAATAACCCATTGTTTTAAACCTTCATGAGTTGTAGGCATTTGTTTTGGATC
>Ga0255766_10000944_pt1 | contig 26716 bp, 36 predicted proteins | sample 071ome_23_FD_179966 | JGI IMG/M metagenome (GOLD analysis project Ga0255766, IMG submission 179966) | Coastal salt marsh microbial communities from the Groves Creek Marsh, Skidaway Island, Georgia - 071403BT metaG (version 2) | ecosystem: Environmental > Aquatic > Marine > Intertidal zone >...
TAACAAGGTGGAAATAAAAAAGGCCGTAGAAGCATTCTACGGTGTTAATGTAGAAAGTGTTCGCACTGCTATCGTTCCTGCAAAATTCCAGACTAAGTACACTAAGGCTGGTTTAGTAAGAGGACGTAAATCGGCGTATAAAAAGGCGTTGGTGAAAGTAGCAGGTGGGGAGACCATTGATTTATACGGTAATATCTAATAACAATGGGTGTTAAGAAACTAAAACCAATTACTCCCGGTCAGCGTTTCCGCGTAGTCAACGACTTTGAGCAAGTTACGGCAGCGAAACCAGAGAAGAGCCTTGTAAAAGGTAAGACCAAGAGTGGTGGTCGTAACAACAGCGGTCGCATGACAATGCGTTACGTTGGTGGTGGCCACAAGCAAAAAGTGCGTTCAGTTGATTTCAAGCGTGATAAGTTTGGTATCCCTGCAACAGTAAAATCTATCGAGTACGATCCACTACGTTCAGCATACCTTATGCTTTTGGTATACGCGGATGGTGAGAAGCGTTACTCAGTAGCTGTAAATGGTGTCAAAGTTGGCCAGACTCTTGTGAGTGGTTCAGGCAGTGCTCCAGAAGTGGGTAATGCATTGTTCCTTGGCGACATTCCACTAGGTACGATTATCTCTAACATTGAGATGCGTCCAGGTCAAGGTGCGATAATCGCACGTTCAGCTGGTACGTTTGCTCAGTTGTTGGCTCGTGAGGGTAAATATGCCATCATCAAATTGCCTTCAGGTGAGACTCGTATGATTTTGACCACATGTATGGCAACTATCGGTACCGTAAGTAACTCAGAGCACATGCTTCAAGTTAGCGGTAAAGCTGGTCGCAGCAGATGGCAAGGTCGTCGTCCTAGAGTACGTGGTGTAGTAATGAACCCAGTTGATCACCCAATGGGTGGTGGTGAAGGTCGTGCGTCAGGTGGTCACCCACGTTCACGTAACGGTATTCCAGCTAAGGGTTACAAGACTCGTGCTCCTAAGAAGGCTACGAATAAGTATATCATCGAACGTAGAAAGAAATAATCTGAAAGTATATGGCACGTTCGCTTAAAAAAGGTCCTTACATCCACTACAAACTAGAGAAAAAAGTTTTGGCTAATGTGGAAAGTGGTAAGACAACGGTGATCAAAACTTGGTCACGCGCGTCAATGATTTCACCAGACTTTGTTGGTCAGACTATCGGTGTACACAACGGAAAGACATTTGTTCCTGTGTATGTAACTGAGAACATGGTAGGTCACAAACTCGGTGAATTTTCTCCAACCCGTAACTTCCGTGGTCACGGTAAGGATAAAAAGAAATAAGTAAGAGATGGGAGCTAGAAAGAAACAAACAGCTGATGCGCTCAAGGCAGCGAAGAAAGCTATCGCAATCGCTAAGCTTAACGATTGTCCTACTTCTCCACGTAAGATGCGTCTTGTGGCGGATCAGATTCGTGGTGTTGAGGTAGAGAAGGCGTTGGCCATCCTAAAATACAGCCCGAAAGAAGCTTCTAACCGTTTGGAGAAATTGTTGCTAAGCGCTTTGGCGAATTGGCAGGCTAAAAACGAAGGAGCAAACCTAGAAGAGGCGGGTTTGATAGTTAAAGAAATCAGTGTAGACAGCGGCCGTATGCTAAAGCGTATTCAAGCTGCTCCACAGGGTCGTGCGCACCGCATCCGCAAGCGTAGCAACCACGTGACATTGATTGTAGGTAGTAAAGAATCTTAAGAAAGGGAAGAATGGGACAAAAAACCAACCCTATTGGCAATAGACTAGGTATCATTCGTGGCTGGGACAGCCAATGGTACGGTGGTCGTAAGTACGGCGAGAAAATCGCAGAAGACGCCAAGATTAGAAAGTATTTGTACGCTCGTCTATCCAAGGCTAGCATCAGCCGTATCATTATTGAGCGCACGTTGCGTTTGGTAACGGTTACCATCACAACTGCACGTCCAGGTGTGATTATCGGTAAAGGTGGTCAAGAGGTAGATAAGTTGAAAGAAGAGTTGAAAAAACTCACTGGCAAAGAGGTTCAGATCAACATCTACGAGATCAAACGTCCAGAGTTGGATGCGAAGCTTGTAGCTGATTCTATCGCTCGTCAGATCGAAGGTCGTGTGAGCCACCGTCGTGCCATTAAAATGGCTATTTCAGCTGCAATGCGCATGGGTGCAGAAGGTATTAAAGTCATGATCTCAGGTCGTGTGAATGGTGCAGAGATGGCACGCTCAGAAATGTATAAAGATGGTCGTACACCATTGAGTACTTTCCGTGCAGATATCGATTACCATCTGAGCGAAGCACACACTACTTATGGCCGTTTGGGTATTAAGGTGTGGATCATGAAAGGTGAAGTATATGGTAAGCGCGACTTGAGCAACCAGCTTGGTACTACTAAGAGTGGAGCAAAAGGTGGTCGTGGTAAGCGTAACCGTAAATAATAAGAAGAGATGTTACAGCCAAAACGCACAAAGCATAGAAAAGTCTTCAAGGGTAAGATGAAAGGTGTTTCACAACGTGGTGCACAACTTACTTACGGTGCTTACGGACTTAAGTCATTGGATTCTAAATGGATCACAGCGCGCCAAATTGAAGCAGCTCGTATCGCGGCAACTCGTTACATGAAGCGTGAAGGTCAGATGTGGATTCGCATTTTCCCTGACAAGCCAATAACGAAGAAGCCACTAGAGGTACGTATGGGTAAAGGTAAAGGTGGTGTAGAATACTACGCTGCAGTTGTTAAGCCAGGTCGTATCATGTTTGAGATGGATGGTATTCCACTAGAAGTAGCTCAAGAAGCATTGCGTCTTGCAGCTCAAAAACTTCCAGTTCGTACCAAGTTCGTAGTACGTAGAGATTTGCAAGAGTAAGAGTCATGAAGTACACAGAAATTAAAGAGTTGACTACTGCTGAGTTGGCAGAGCGTTTGGCTGAAGAGAAAGCCAACTACACGAATATGAAATTAACTCATGCATTGAGTCCAGTTGAAAATCCAATGCAGATTCGTGAGGCTAGAAAAACAATTGCTCGTTTGAGCACTGAATTGAGTACTCGCTCAGAAGAATAAGAGTATCATGGAAAAAACAAGAAACTTGCGTAAAGAGCGTATCGGCGTAGTATCGAGCAACAAGATGGATAAGTCTGTTGTCGTTAGCGTTGAGCGTAAAGTAAAGCACCCTAAGTACGGAAAGTTTGTAAAGTTCACGAGCAAATTCCATGCTCATGACGAGACGAACGATTGTAACGAAGGTGATACAGTAAGAATTATGGAAACCCGTCCACTTTCTAAGTCTAAGAACTGGAGAGTGATTGAGGTGATCGAAAGAGCTAAGTAATCATGGTACAGACAGAATCAAGATTAAGAGTTGCCGATAACACTGGAGCCAAAGAAGTTTTGGTAATCCGTGTGTTGGGTGGTACCAAAAGAAGATACGCTAGCGTAGGAGATAAGATTGTTGTAACCGTTAAGGAGGCTACGCCTGCTGGAAACGTTAAGAAAGGACAAGTATCGACTGCTGTAGTAGTACGTGTAAAGAAAGAAGTACGTCGTCCAGATGGATCATACATCCGTTTTGATGATAATGCTTGTGTATTGTTAAATGCCACTGGTGAAATGAGAGGAACTCGTGTATTCGGTCCTGTTGCGCGTGAATTGCGTGACAAGCAGTACATGAAGATCGTATCTCTAGCACCTGAGGTACTTTAATCTTAAACGACAATCGATTAAGATGGGAAAGCTTAAAATTAAAAAGGGAGATAACGTAAAGGTATTGGCCGGAACCAGCAAAGGTGAAGTAGGTCGTATCGTTCGCGTTATTCCTAAGATGAACCGCGTCGTTGTGGAAGGTGTGAATATGATTAAGAAACACCAGAAGCCTAGCGCTGCGAATCCACAGGGTGGTATTGTAGAGATGGAAGCTCCAATTCACATTTCAAATGTTGCTTTGGTAGATCCTTCTACAAACGAAGCAACACGTGTAGGTAGAAAATTGGACGATAACGGTAACATTGTACGTTACGCTAAAAAATCCGGTGAGGTATTATCATAATGAGTATGACACCTAGACTTAAAACAAAGTACAGCGAAGAAATCGTACCGAAGTTGAAAGAAGAATTCAACTACGCTAACATTATGATGGTTCCTAAATTGGAGAAAATCGTAGTGAGCCAAGGTATTGGAGCTGCTGTAGCAGATAAGAAACTAGTAGACCAGGCAGTTGCAGAGATGTCAACCATCACTGGACAGAAGGCGGTACCTACTAAATCTAAGAAAGACGTGAGTAACTTTAAGTTGCGTAAAGGTATGCCTATTGGCGCCCGCGTAACATTGAGAGGTGAGCGCATGTACGAATTCTTGGATCGTTTGGTAAGTGCTTCTTTGCCTCGTATCCGTGATTTCCAAGGCATCAAGGCCTCCGGATTTGACGGACGTGGTAACTATACTTTTGGTATTACTGAGCAAATCATTTTCCCTGAAATCGATATCGATAAGGTAAATCGTATTTCAGGTATGGATATCACATTCGTAACCTCGGCACCAACTGATAAGGAAGCCAAGGCATTGTTAACCGCATTTGGTTTACCATTTAAAAAGTAAAATACGATGGCAAAAGAATCAATGAAGGCCCGTGAGGTCAAGCGTGCGAAACTCGCAGCCAAGTATGCCGCAAAGCGTGAAGCTTTGAAAGCAGCTGGCGATTACGAAGGCTTGCAAAAGCTTCCGAAGAACGCTTCTCCTGTGCGTGGTAGAAACCGTTGTAAGTTGACAGGTCGTCCTCGTGGCTACATGCGTCAATTTGGAATCTCTCGTGTAACATTCCGTGAAATGGCCAATCAAGGCTTGATTCCAGGAGTGAAGAAAGCGAGCTGGTAATTTTATAATAAGTAGTATGTATACAGATCCAATTGCTGATTTCCTAACGCGTATTAGAAATGGTCAAAGTGCTGGCCTTCGCGTGGTTGAAATTCCTTCAAGCAAAACGAAGGTTGCCATTGCTGAAATTTTGAAAGATCAAGGCTTCATCCATGATTACAAAGTTGAAGATGTAGCTCCACAAAATGTATTGAAGGTTGCATTGAAATACGATAAGTTGACTAAAGTTCCTGCAATCCGCGAAATCAAGCGTATTAGCAAACCAGGTCTTCGTCAGTATAAGTCAAGTAATGATATCCCACGCGTCAAGAACGGTTTGGGTATCGCAGTAGTAAGTACTTCAAAAGGAGTAATGACTGATAAGCAAGCCCGCAAAGAAAATGTTGGGGGTGAGGTTATTTGTACAGTCAGCTAAAAATTTAATTATGTCTAGAATAGGTCAAGCCCCAATTGCCGTGCCTGCAGGCGTAGATGTTACCATAAATGGTGATACCGTTACTGTAAAAGGTAAATTGGGTGAATTAACTCAAGTTTTGGAAAGTGGTATTACCGCTAAGTTGGAAGATGGCATTATCACTGTTGAGCGCCCTTCTGATGCCAAAGATCACAAAGCAAAACACGGATTGTACCGTGCATTAATCAACAATATGGTTGTTGGTGTAAGCGAAGGCTTCTCACACACCTTGGAATTGATTGGTGTTGGTTACCGTGCTAGTAACCAAGGACAAGTATTGGATTTGTCATTGGGATATTCACACAACTTCTTATTCGCTATTCCAAGTGAAGTAAAGGTTGAAACAACCATGGATAAAGGTAAGGCTCCAACAGTAACGCTAACGTCTCATGACAAGCAACTTTTGGGTGCTATTACTGCAAAAATTCGCTCACTTCGTAAGCCTGAACCATACAAAGGAAAAGGTGTGAAGTTCAAGGGTGAAGTAATTCGTAGAAAAGCAGGTAAATCTGCAGCTAAATAATAGATAAGAGATGGCATTAACTAAAGCAGAAAGAAGACTTCGCATTCGCAGAAGAATTCGTAAGGTAGTTACCGGTACAGCACAAAAGCCTCGTCTATCTGTATTCAGAAGTAACAAGGAAATTTACGCTCAATTGATTGACGATGTTAATCAAACTACATTGTTGTCTTACTCTTCTCGTAATAAAGAGTTGGAGGGTGCAACTGGTACTAAGAGCGACAAGAGCTTCCAAGTAGGTCAAGGATTGGCGAAATTGGCAGCTGAAAAAGGTATCACTGAAGTTTGTTTTGATCGTGGTGGATACTTGTACCACGGACGTGTTAAACAATTGGCTGAAGGCGCTCGTGAAGGCGGCTTGAAATTCTAAAATGGCGAATACAATGCATAACGCACGAAAAGTAAAGCCTACGGGTATTGAATTGGTTGATCGCTTGGTAGCGGTAAACCGTGTAACTAAAGTAAATAAGGGTGGTCGTACTTTTAGTTTCTCTGCAATTGTTGTTGTAGGTGATGAAAAAGGCACCGCAGGCTACGGAACAGGAAAGTCTAAAGAAGTTAGTGAAGCTATCGCCAAGGCGGTAGAGGATGCTAAAAAGAACTTGTACCGTTTCCCATTGGTGAAATCAACAATCCCTCACGAAGAGTATGGTAAGTTTGCCGGTTCTCGCGTATTCTTGAGACCAGCATCTAGCGGTACCGGTGTAATCGCTGGTGGTGCAATGCGTGCAGTACTTGAGAGTGTTGGAGTACATGATGTACTTGCTAAAAGTAAAGGATCTTCAAATCCACAAAACGTAGTTAAAGCAACATTTGATGCATTGGGAAAAATGCGTGATGTTAAAGCAGTTGCTAAAACTCGTGGTATTTCAGTGGACAAAGTGTTCAACGGTTAATTTTTGAGTAATGGGAAAAATTAAGATTACACAGAAGCGTAGCGTAATTAATCGTCCAGCTCGTCAAAAAGCAACTATGGATGCCTTGGGCTTACGTAAAATGAATGCATCAGTAGAGGTTGAGGCAACTCCTCAAGTTCTAGGTATGGTGCGCAAGGTTAGCCACCTTGTAGAAGTTGTAGAACTTTAATAACAATAGATAAAAATGGATTTATCAAATCTCAAACCTGCGAAGGGTGCTACCCACAGCCGTAAGCGAGTAGGTAGAGGTGAAGGCTCCGGACACGGAGGTACCTCTACGCGCGGTCACAAGGGTGCGCAGTCGCGTTCTGGTTACAGCCGTAAGATCGGTTTTGAAGGTGGTCAAATGCCACTTCAGCGTCGTGTTCCTAAGTTCGGATTCACTAATCCAAATCGTGTTGAATACAAGGGAATTAACTTGGATACTATCCAAGCTCTTGTAGATGCTAAAAAAGTAAAAGCTACCATCACTCACGAAGATTTCGTGAATAATGGATTGGTAAGCAAGAAAGAGTTGGTTAAGATTCTAGGTCGTGGTGAATTGACTGCGAAAGTATCTGTTACAGCTCACGCATTTAGTAAATCAGCAATCGCCGCCATTGAAGCACAAGGCGGTACAGCTACGACACTATAATTGTAATGAAAAGATTCGTAGAGACCATAAAAAATATCTGGGGTATCGAAGAGTTGAAGGATAAAATCCTAACTACTCTTGGATTGCTTTTGATATACAGAATTGGTTCGACGGTTCTACTTCCTGGTGTTGATCCAGAGAGTTTGACGCAGCTTCAGGCGCAAACTTCTGAGGGTCTTCTTGGTGTACTTAATGCCTTTACAGGTGGAGCGTTTTCTCGCGCCTCTGTTATGGCTTTGGGTATTATGCCTTACATCTCTGCGTCGATCATCATTCAATTGATGGGAATGGCAGTACCTGCTGTTCAAAAGATGCAGAAAGATGGGGAAAGTGGTCGTCGTAAATTGAATCAGATCACACGTTACTTGACTATTCTGATTGCTGGTGTACAGGCACCATCATACCTCGCAAACTTGAGTGCTCAAGGTGTTGAATTAACTCTTAGTCCTGGAACTTTCTGGTTCCTAGCTTGGGTAACGCTCACTACCGGTACCATTTTCGCGATGTGGTTGGGTGAACGTATTACTGATAAAGGTATTGGTAATGGTATTTCACTACTCATTATGGTAGGTATCATCGCTACACTTCCACAGGCATTTTTCCAAGAGATGTTATCTCAGGTGAATCAAGGTGCTGGTTGGGTTGCCTTTATCATTGAGTTGTTCGCACTATTCGTGATTACGATGTTCTGTGTGGCTTTGACTCAAGCGGTTCGTCGGATTCCAGTTCAATACGCTAAGCAAGTTGCAGCTGGTGGTCGTATGGCAGGTACTCCTAGTGCTCGTCAATACTTGCCACTAAAGGTAAATGCTGCTGGTGTAATGCCGATTATCTTCGCTCAAGCGATCATGTTCATTCCTATTACCATTTTGACTGGTATTGGAGCTGATGGTGAAGGTGCGAGCTGGATGATTACTGTATTTGGTAATATTCAAGGGTTCTGGTACAACTTTACATTCGCTGTTTTGATCATCGTTTTCACGTATTTCTACACAGCGATTCAAGTAAACACTAATAATATCGCTGATGATCTTAAGAGAAACGGTGGTTTTGTTCCGGGTATTAAGCCAGGCGCACCTACTGCTGAATTCTTGGATACAGTATTGAGCAGAATTACATTCCCTGGTTCATTGTTGCTAGCGGTAGTTGCAATTCTACCTGCATTGGCGATGGTTGTCGGTTTGAATACGCAATGGGCATATTTCTACGGCGGTACGTCGTTGTTGATTACCGTTGGTGTTATTCTAGATACGCTGCAACAAGTTGAAAGCTACTTGTTGAATAGACACTATGATGGACTCATGAAGTCTGGTAAGTTGAGAGGTAGAAACACACAAAGTACATTTAGTTAATATGGCGAAACAAAGCGCAATAGAACAAGATGGTACAGTAACAGAAGCATTGTCAAATGCAATGTTCCGTGTGGAGCTTGAAAACGGCCATGTTGTTACGGCGCACATCTCAGGAAAGATGAGAATGCACTATATCAAGCTTCTACCAGGAGATAAAGTAAAACTAGAAATGAGTCCTTATGATTTAACTAAGGCTCGTATAACGTACAGATACTAAAGAAATGAAAGTAAGAGCATCAGTAAAAAAGCGTAGCGCGGATTGTAAGATCGTTCGCCGTAAAGGACGCTTATATGTTATTAACAAAAAGAACCCCAAGTTCAAGCAACGTCAGGGTTAACCAATAATAGAATAGAAAGACTATGGCAAGGATTGCAGGTGTAGACTTACCAAGAACCAAACGTGGTGTTATTGGCCTGACATATATCTTCGGAATCGGTTTGAGCCGTTCAAAGGAGATTCTCGAGAAGGCTGGGGTAAGTGAAGATGTTAAGGTTCAAGATTGGACCGATGACCAATTGACTTCCATTCGTGGTGTCATCGCAGATGAGTACCGCGTAGAAGGTGAGTTGCGTTCAGAAGTTCAGCTTAATATCAAGCGTATGATGGATATCGGTTGTAACCGTGGTATTCGTCACCGTTTGGGATTGCCTTTGCGTGGACAGCGTACTAAGAACAACTCTCGTACAAGAAAGGGTAAGAGAAAAACAGTTGCTAACAAGAAGAAAGCAACTAAATAATAGTTAGTTATGGCTAAGAAGCAAACGAAGCAAGTTAAGAAGCGCAAGGTGCGTGTGGAAGCAATGGGCGAAGCGCACATCGGATCTTCATTTAACAATATCATCATCTCTTTAACTAATGCACAAGGTCAGGTTATCTCTTGGTCTTCTGCTGGTAAAATGGGATTCCGCGGATCTAAGAAAAACACTCCTTACGCAGCTCAAATGGCAGCAGAGGATTGTGGAAAGGTTGCGTTAGAAGCAGGTTTGAAGAAAGTAAAAGCATACGTGAAGGGTCCAGGTAACGGTCGTGAGAGCGCTATCCGTACACTACACAACCTAGGAATTGAAGTAGTAGAGATCATCGATATTACTCCAACACCACACAACGGTTGTCGTGCACCTAAGAAGCGTCGCGTATAATTTTAAAAGGAAGAACGAATTATGGCAAGATATACAGGACCAAAAACAAAGATCGCTCGCCGCATGGGAGAGCCAATCTTTGGCCCAGATAGCTCTTTTGAAAAGCGTAAATATCCTCCAGGGCAACACGGTAACAACCGTCGTCGTGGTAAGAAAAGTGAATACGCTGTTCAGTTAGAGGAAAAGCAAAAAGCAAAATACACTTACGGTATTTTGGAGCGTCAATTTGCAAACATGTTCGACAAGGCATCTCGTAGTAAAGACAAGACGGGGGATGTGTTGTTGCAACTTTGTGAGAGCCGCTTGGACAATGTAGTTTACCGCTTAGGATTGGGTAGAACGCGTGATGCGGCCCGTCAATTGGTAGGCCACCGTCACATTACCTTGAATGGTGAAGTGGCAAACATTCCATCTATCACGGTGAAGCCGGGTGATGTTATTGCAGTACGTGAAAAGTCAAAATCAATGACTGTTATCGCGGATGCATTGGCGGGTCACTCAGGTCAATACCCATGGTTGGAGTGGAACGAGAGTAAAATGGAAGGTACTTTCCTAAATGTTCCTTCACGTGATGCAATCCCTGAAAACATCAAGGAGCAGTTGATCGTCGAATTGTACTCTAAGTAATAATCACCTTATACTCAATTATATGGCTATCCTTAATTTCCAAAAGCCCGATAAAGTAATTATGAACGCGTCCACTGATACCAGTGGCCAGTTCGAATTCAGACCTTTGGAGCCCGGTTACGGACTCACAGTAGGTAATGCGCTTCGCAGAGTATTGCTATCAGGTTTGGAGGGTTTTGCCTTGACTTCCTTGAGAATTGAAGGTGTAGACCACGAATTCAGCACAATCGATGGCGTTGTAGAAGACGTTACAGAGATCGTATTGAATTTGAAACAAGTTCGTTTCAAACAGCAGATTGATGGAATGGATACAGAAACAGTTAAGTTTTCTGTAACCGGTAAAGAGCAATTGTTGGCTGGTGATTTGGCTTCGCACATTAGCGCTTTCCAAGTGTTGAATCCGGATTTGGTAATCTGTAATATGGACGCAGGTGTGAACCTAACTCTAGAAGTGGTTATCGAAAAGGGACGCGGATACGTTGGTGCTGAGTCAAACAAAAAAGCTGATGCTCCAGTAGGCACTATCGCTTTGGATAGCATCTACACTCCAATCAAGAATGTTAAATACGCTGTAGAAAACTACCGTGTTGAGCAAAAAACTGACTTTGAGAAATTAGTCCTTGAAATTGAAACTGATGGTTCAATTCATCCTAAGGACGCTTTGACTGAAGCAGCTAAAATCTTGATCCACCACTTCATGTTGTTCAGTGACGAACGTATCAGTCTAGAAGATGAAGAAACTTCTGAAGCTGAATCATACGATGAAGAGGCATTGCACATGCGTCAGTTGTTGAAGACTAAACTTCATGACATGGACCTAAGTGTACGCGCATTGAACTGTTTGAAAGCTGCTGAAGTAGATACATTGGGTGATTTGGTCACTTACTCTAAGGCAGATTTGATGAAGTTCCGCAACTTCGGTAAGAAATCATTGACTGAACTAGAAGAATTAGTTGATAGTAAAAACTTGAGCTTCGGAATGGATATTTCTAAGTACAAGCTCGATAAAGAATAAGCATGAGACACGGTAAGAAAGTAAATCACCTAGGTAGAAAGTCTGCGCACAGAAAGGCTATGTTGAGCAACATGGCTTGCTCACTTATCGAGCACAAGCGCATCAACACTACTGTACAAAAGGCTAAAGAATTGCGTAAGGTGGTTGAGCCATTAATTACGCGTTCAAAAGAAAACTCTACACACAACCGTCGTGTAGCTTTCTCTGTACTTCGTCAAAAAGAAGCGGTAACTGAGCTATTCGCTGTAGTCGCTCCTAAAGTTGGGGATCGTCCAGGAGGTTACACTCGTATCATCAAAACTGGAAACCGTTTGGGTGATAACGCAGAGATGTGTATGGTCGAATTAGTAGACTTCAATGAAATCTACGGTCAAGATGAGAAGAAGAAAACTACTCGTCGTAGCCGTCGCGCTAAAGCTACCACAACTGAGGCTCCTGTTGCTGAAGCAGCAGCAGAAGAAGTTGCTGAAGAAGCTTCTGCAGTAGAAGCAAAAGAGGAATCTGCTGAATAAGAAGATATAATGCACCAAATAGGTCATTGTTAATTAACTTTGGGGGGAATAAGGCGCGGCCTTATTCCCCTTTTTTTTGAACACAACTACACACATGAAAGAAGCCACGAAAAAAGCGATTTTATTACTTGAAGACGGCACGGTATTCTATGGGTCATCTACTGGATTGGATGGAACTGCCTATGGTGAGATTTGTTTCAATACAGGTATGACCGGTTACCAGGAGATTTTTACTGACCCTTCCTATTTTGGTCAATTGATGGTGATGGCAACATCGCACATAGGTAATTATGGTGTTCATGCGGACGAAGTGGAGAGTGGAAATATTCAAATTGCAGGCTTGATAACAAAGAACTTTAGTGATGTTGCTTCGCGCGCGGGCAAAAGCGATAGCCTTTATGGTTATTTCGAGAAGCAAAATAAAGTGGCCATTGCGGATATCGATACACGCGCGCTTGTGCGTCATATTAGAGATGCCGGTGCGATGAACGCAATTATTTCAACAGAAATTCATGATGTTGATGCATTGAAAGCGGAATTGGCCAATTGTCCATCAATGGAAGGTCTTGCGCTTGCACCAGTGGTAAGTACCAAGGAGTCTTATGAAGTAGGCCCTGAGGATAGTGAGGTCCGCATTGCAGCATTGGATTTGGGTATTAAAAACAACATCGTTCGTTGTATGACGGATCGTGGTGCGCGTGTGAAGGTATTCCCTTACGATACTACTACGGAAGAGATGATGGCGTGGAACCCTAATGGCTTGTTTTATTCAAATGGCCCTGGTGATCCGGCAGCTTCCCCTGAGGTTGTATCAGAAGTAGCTAAGGGAATTGCCTCTGGTCTTCCAGTGTTCGGGATTTGTCTTGGGCACCAAATGATTGCCTTGGCAAGTGGCTTGAGCACGTATAAAATGTTTAATGGCCACCGAGGGATTAATCACCCTGTAAAAAATGTGGAGACTGGTTTGGGGGAGATCACCTCTCAGAATCATGGCTTTGTAGTGAAAATGGAGGATGTTGAAGGCGCAGAGAATGTCGCTTTGACTCACATTCATTTGAACGACCAGACAGTGGCTGGAATTAAGAGAACAGATGCTAAATGTTTCTCGGTACAGTACCACCCTGAGGCTTCGCCGGGTCCGCACGATAGTAGATACTTATTTGACCAATTCATCGAAGATATTAAGAACCACACTTCCGCGAATTAACTCTGAACTAACACTCTAAACTGAAAACATATGTCTGTTATTACGCATGTTCATGCAAGACAAATTTTAGATTCTCGTGGTAACCCAACAGTTGAAGTTGATGTAATCACTTCTTCTGGTGCTATGGGCCGTGCAGCTGTGCCTTCTGGTGCATCTACAGGTATTCATGAAGCTGTTGAATTACGTGACGAAGACCCAACTTATTACATGGGTAAAAGCGTATTGAAGGCTGTTGATAATGTCAACGATATCATCGGACCGGAATTGGAAGGTGAAATCGTTACTGAACAAGCTGCCATCGATCAAATCATGTTGGATCTTGATGGGACTGAAAATAAAGGTAAACTAGGGGCTAACGCTATCCTTGCGGTGTCTTTGGCTGTAGCTAAAGCGGCTGCAGAGAGCACAGGACAGCCTTTGTACCGCTACATTGGTGGCGTGAATGCACGTACGTTGCCAGTTCCGATGATGAACATCTTGAACGGTGGTTCACATGCGGATAACTCTATCGACTTCCAAGAGTTTATGGTAATGCCGTTTGGTGCTGAGTCTTTCAGCCAAGCATTGCGCATGGGTACTGAGGTATTCCACAACTTGAAGAAGGTATTGAAGAGTAAAGGATATTCTACCAATGTTGGTGATGAAGGAGGTTTTGCACCTTCTATCGGATCGAACGAAGAGGCACTTGAAATCATTCTTGAGAGTATTGAGAAGGCGGGTTATACGCCAGGTAAGGATATTTGGATTGCCATGGATGCGGCTGCTTCAGAATTCTACAATGAAGAGAAAGGTAAATATGTATTCCACAAGAGCGATGGTCGTGAATTGACGTCGGATGAAATGGTGGACTACTGGGCTACTTGGATCGAAAAATACCCTATTGCATCCATTGAGGATGGACTTCATGAAGATGATTGGGCAGGATGGGCAAAGCTTCACGCGAAGATTGGTGATAAAGTCCAATTAGTAGGTGATGATTTGTTCGTGACCAATGAGAAGCGTGTAGCTCGTGGTATTGAGGAGGGAAGTGCCAATTCAGTGCTGGTTAAAGTGAATCAAATTGGTACACTAACAGAGACCATTAACACTGTAACCTTGGCTAACCGTCACCAGATGACAGCCGTAATGTCACACCGCAGCGGTGAGACTGAAGATGCTACCATCGCTGACTTAGCCGTGGCATTGAATACTGGTCAAATTAAGACTGGTTCAGCTTCTCGTTCAGACCGTATGGCGAAGTACAACCAATTGTTGAGAATTGAAGAGGAATTGGGCGATAGAGCAGTGTTCTTGGGCACCAACTTCCCGTATTTGAAATAATACCCTAAAACCACCTATCATGGATAAGATTAAAGAGCAGTTTCGGGACACCTTCCCAGGCATTGTAGCCGACACCAAAGCATTTTTGAAAGAGAATGCTGATAAAACCATTGGTGAGATTAAGGTGGGCCAATTATATGGCGGTATGCGCGGCATGCCGGCGTTGATTTGTGAAACATCAAAATTGGACCCAGAAGAAGGAATTCGTTTCCGTGGGTACAGTATACCAGAATTACAGCAGAAACTCCCTAAGTATCCAGGTGGTGAGCAGCCTTTGCCAGAAGGATTGTTCCACTTGATGCTGATGAATGAGATTCCTACGGAAGATCAAGCACGTCGATTGAGCAATAACTGGGTGCGTAGAAGTAATGTTCCAGTACATGTGTTCAAGGCCATTGATGCCTTGCCAAACCGTACACATCCCATGACGCAGTTTTCGATTGCGATTATGGCGATGCGTACCGAGAGTGAGTTTGCAAGAGCCTATCAAGGCGGAGTGCACAAGAGTGAGTATTGGGATGCGACGTTCGAGGACAGCATGAACTTGATTGCTCGTTTGCCTCGTGTTGCTGCGTACATCTACCGTAGAATGTACCACAACGACCAGCATATTGAACCAGATCCTAAGCTGGATTGGGCGGGTAACTTCGCGCACATGCTAGGGTTTGATAATGATGAGTTCAAGGAATTGATGCGTTTGTACATGACCATTCACGCGGATCACGAAGGCGGGAATGTGAGTGCGCATACGGTACATTTGGTAGGCTCCGCGTTGAGCGATGCCTACTTGAGCTTTGCCGCGGGTATGAACGGTTTGGCGGGTCCGTTGCACGGATTGGCGAATCAGGAGGTCATTCGTTGGATTAACAACATGCGTCAGGAATTGGGCGGTGGATTGCCTACGAAAGAGCAGATTGCGAATTACTGTAAGAAGACCTTGGCAGATGGAAAAGTGATTCCAGGTTTTGGTCATGCGGTGTTGCGTAAAACGGATCCTCGATACACTGCGCAGCGTGAGTTCGCACAAGCTAAAATGCCAAATTCTGAGCTGTTCAAGATTGTCAGCATGATCTACGAGGTGGTGCCAGATATCTTGAGTGCTACAGGTAAGGTGAAGAATCCTTGGCCTAATGTGGATGCGCACAGCGGTCAGTTGTTGACGCACTACGGCTTGGTAGAATATGAGTTCTACACTGTGTTATTTGGTGTTGCTCGTTCTTTGGGAACCTTGTCAAACTTGATTTGGGATCGTGCGATGGGTATGCCGATTGAGCGTCCAGGAAGTACGACGACAGAACTATTGAAAGCGAAATTAGGATAAGATTCTAGTTTTGAGACATATAGGCCCTGCAACATTTTAAGTGTTGCAGGGCTTTTTGTTTGATTTTCAGTGGTTTTATGTATGGGATTGACTTATATTTGCAGCCCTTTTCGGACATGAAGCGTACTGCCGAGGGGAAAATGAAACAACAATAACCACTTTCGGACCAATGGGAAGTGTACGCTAGGATCCGAAATACAACAATTTTTCTCTCATGTCAGAAGAGAATCAAGTACCACAAGAAGAGGTACAACAAGAGGCACCTGTTCAGGAGGCCGTTGCAACTGAAGAAAAGGTAAACGAAACTGTTGAGGAAACAACTGAAGAGGTTGTTGAGGATACACCGTTTAGCTGGGACGATGTAGAAGGTGGCGCTGCTGCTGGAAACAAAGATCGTGAGGCATTGACTGCTTTGTACGAAGAGACCCTAGGTTCTTCTATTGAACACCAAGTAGTGGAAGGTAAGGTTACTGCGAAAACCGACCGCGAAGTAATTATCGACATCAACTCTAAGAGTGAAGGTGTAGTGAGCTTGAACGAGTTCCGTTACAATCCAGAGCTCGCAGTAGGTGATGCCGTTGAGGTATTGGTTGACCGTCAAGAAGATAAGAATGGTCAATTAGTCCTTTCACACAGAAAAGCACGTTCTATCAAAGCTTGGGACCGTGTTAACGAAGCACACGAAAACGACGAGATCGTTAAGGGTTACGTTAAGGCACGTACTAAGGGTGGTATGATCGTAGACGTATTCGGTCTAGAAGCGTTCTTGCCAGGTTCACAAATCGATGTGAAGCCTATCCGCGATTACGACCAGTACGTAGATAAGACAATGGAATTCAAAGTGGTTAAGATCAACCACGAATTCAAAAACGTTGTGGTTTCTCACAAAGCACTTATCGAAGCTGATCTTGAAGAGCAGAAGAAGGAGATCATCTCTAAATTGGAGAAAGGTCAAGTTCTTGAAGGTGTGGTTAAGAACATCACCTCTTACGGGGTATTCATCGACTTGGGCGGTGTAGATGGTTTGGTACACATCACTGATTTGAGCTGGAGCCGTATCAACCACCCATCTGAGGTAGTTGAATTGGATCAGAAAATCAATGTTGTAATTCTTGACTTCGATGAAGGTAAGACTCGTATCCAACTAGGTCTTAAGCAACTAGAGAAGCACCCATGGGATGCTTTGGATGCTAACTTGGCGGTAGGCGACACTGTTAAAGGTAAAGTCGTTGTATTGGCTGATTACGGTGCATTCGTTGAGGTATTGCCAGGTGTTGAAGGTTTGATCCACGTGAGCGAAATGAGCTGGTCTGCACACTTGCGTAGTGCTGGTGATTTCATGAAGGTTGGTGATGAAGTAGATGCTCAAGTATTGACTTTGGATCGTGAGGAGCGTAAGATGAGCTTGGGTATCAAGCAAATGACTACAGATCCTTGGACTGATATCACTACTAAGTACCCACAAGGTTCACAACACAAAGGAACCGTTCGCAACTTTACGAACTTCGGTATCTTCCTAGAGCTTGAAGAAGGAATTGATGGATTGATTCACATTTCAGACTTGAGCTGGATGAAGAAAGTGAAGCACCCATCTGAATTCACTTCTATCGGTGCAACATTGGAAGTAGTTGTTTTGGACATCGACGCGGAAAACCGTCGTTTGAGCTTGGGTCACAAGCAATTGGAAAACAACCCTTGGGACGATTACGCGAAAGCGTTCGAAGTAGGTTCTACACACACCGGTACCATGATCAACTCTGGTGATAAAGGTGGTGATGTTAGCTTTGCTAGCCACGAAGGTGTAGAAGCATACTGTCCTGCTCGTCACATCACGAAAGAAGACGGTGGTAAGCTTGAGAAAGGCGAAACTGCTGAATTCAAAGTGATCGAGTTCAACAAAGACAACCGTCGTATTGTAGTATCTCACGTAGGTACTTACAAAGAGGTTGAAGTTAAGAAGGGTCGTTCGGCTTCTTCTAACAAAAGTGGCGGTAACATGGTCAGCGCAAGTACTTCTACTGAGCGCTCGACAATGGGGGACTTGGATGCCCTAGCTGCTTTGAAAGAGCAAATGGACAACGAGAACAAGTAATTGTTCTTCCATTGAATATTGAGTCCCCGGGCCTTCGGCCCGGGGATTTTTTTTGCCCGCTGCGCGCGGCTCGCTTGAATGGTGTAAATTCGAGATATGAGAATTGGTCAAATAATTGAAGCATTGGAGCAGTGGGCTCCTCCCGCACTTCAAGAATCTTACGATAATAGCGGTCTCATCGTCGGGAACAAAAACTGGGAATCAACTGGTGTTTTGGTGGCCTTGGACTGTTTGGAAAGCGTGGTGGATGAAGCCATCGCGAAGAATATCAACCTGATTGTTGCACATCATCCCATTGTGTTTTCCGGTCTGAAGCGTTTCAACGGCCGCTCTTATATCGAGCGTGTGGTGATGAAGGCGATCAAGAACGATGTGGCGATTTATGCCATCCACACGAATTTGGACAATGTCCTATGGGGTGTGAATGCCAAGGTGATGGAGGTGTTGGGGATCCCCAACCATGCAATCCTGAGTCCTATGAAAGATACCTTGAGGAAGTTCGAGGTATATGTACCGACTGATCATGTTGAGGCCTTAGAGCAAGCCATTTTTGAGGCCGGCGGCGGTAAGGTTAGCGCGTACGAGGAATGTAGTTTCCGTACGGATGGTACAGGGTCGTTTAAAGGCACGACAGGTACTCAACCGGTCATTGGAGAAGTGGGTAAGCGTGAATTTGTACATGAAGCGAAATTGGAGTTTATCGTTCCTGCCTATGCGGCTTCTGCTGTGGAGCGCGCGGCGAGATCTGCCCATTCTTACGAGGAAATGGCTTATCAGTGGCTTGCAGTGGATAATACGGCGACCCATTTTGGTGCTGGAGCTGTGGGTGAATTGCCGGAGGAAATTAGCTTTGAAGAGTTTTTGAAGAAGGTCAAGGCAGTTTTTGGTACGACCATTCGCTATACCGCGCCTGCGGGAGAGGTAGTTAAGAAAGTGGCGGTTTGCGGCGGTTCTGGCAGCTTTTTATTGGGTGCTGCGATGGCCTCTGGCGCGGATGTTTTCATCACTGCGGATTACAAATACCACCAGTTCTTCGATGCCGATGGGAAAATCAGCATCTTAGATGTCGGACATTTTGAAAGTGAGCAATTTACAATCGACTTAATTGCTGACTTCATTGAGAAAAATTTCCCTAAATTTGCGGTTCTCAAAACTGAGGTCAACACAAATCCTATACAGTACTATTAGTATGGCTAAGAAGGCGAAAGAATTAAGCGTAGAAGATAAGCTAAGAGCTCTTTACGATTTGCAAATCATCGACCGTCGTATCGACGAGATTCGTGCATTGCGCGGTGAACTTCCATTGGAAGTAGAAGATTTGGAAAACGAAGTGGCTGGTTTGGAAACTCGCATCGAGAAGGTGAACAATGAGATTGCTGATCTTGAGAACGATATCAACGAGAAGCAAAACTTGAAAGCCGAATGTGCTGAAAAGATTGCCAAGTACACGAAAGATCAAGAGCAAGTGCGTAACAACCGTGAGTTCGAAGCCATTGCTAAGGAAATCGAGTACCAAGAATTGGAAATCGAATTGGCCGACAAGCGCATTAAGGAATACAGTGCGAAAATTGATAGCAAGAAAGAAGTGAATGGTGCTAGCGAAGAAAAATTGGCTGAGCGCAAGGATCACTTGAAGCATAAAGTAGCAGAGTTGGACAGCATCATGGCTGAGACGCAGAAGGAAGAAGATCTGTTGTTGGCTAAGAGCGACGAAACAAAGGCTACCATTGAAGACAGATTGGTAAAAGCTTACGATCGCATTCGCAGCGCAACTAAGAACAAGTTGGCAGTAGTGAGTGTAGAGCGTGGTGCTTCTGCAGGATCATTCTTCGTTATTCCTCCACAACGTCAGATGGAGCTTGCGCAGCGCAAGAAAATCATGATCGATGAGCACAGTGGCCGTATCCTAGTGGATCCAGTGTTGGCTCAGGAAGAAGAGGAGAAAATGCAAGGTATGATTGCTGGTTGGTTGAAATAATCTCCCGTTAGGACAGTAAAGAAAAACCCGCGCGTGAGCGCGGGTTTTTTATGGTCTAAATCAGGATTTGTAAAGGAATTCTCGTACGCGGATCATCGATCAGAAAAATTTTCTCCCGAAAACTCACATCTCGCTCACCTCTCCTTACACTTGCAGGCCCGTGCCTCCCGATAAAATCTCGTGCCACGACATAAACGTCGGAGCTCAGATCATCTACTTCGTACAGACGTAAAGCATCTCACGCTTCGGTAGGGCGTACTTCTCGAAGAAGCCACTTGGCAGTTCCTTTTGAGCATCAAAGACAGCAACCTTGAATCCTGCGGCTTTTAGGCGATCAGGATAATCTTGGCCATAGAGGCGGACGTGGTCGTATTGACGGAACCTGCGCTCGCGTTCTGCGGGATCTTTGATGGTGATGTCTTCGTCTGTTTTTTCGTAATCAGGGTCCAGTGGCACTTGCATGATGGCTAAGCCTCCTGGTTTAAGGATGCGGTGAAGTTCTAACATCGCTTGGTGGTCGCTGTCCACGTGTTCTAGAACGTGGTTACAGAAGATGGTATCATAGGTGTTGTCTTCGATGGGGATGTTTTGAACGTCAAAGCGAAGATCTGCCAAAGGAGAGAACAGATCCGCGGTGGTGTAATCGAGGTGTTTCATCTTGCGGAATCGGCCATAGAAACATTGTTCAGGGGCAATGTGCAAGAGTTTTTGTGGACGCGTTAAAAAGTCCGTGTAGTCTTTGAGGTACAGCCATAGCAAGCGGTGACGCTCGAGGCTGTTGGTGCCCGGGCAAAGAGCGTTTTCGCGTTGGTTGTTGCCGTATCCATAGGGAAAGAAGCGACTATATCCACGACCGTCGATGGGGTCTACGAATTTGTTGCCTTTAAAGATGACCGGTGCCACCCATTGGACCAAATAGCTCAGTCTGATCAGTAGGGGACGAGGGACCTTGGCTAAGGCCCATTTCATTATGCGTGAGATCATAGTTTTTCGTATTCCGCCGGTTCCATGCCGAGGGCATCATAAATGTACTGGAAGGTACTTAGGATTTCAGGTTCGCCATTGACTACAGCGACGTCGTGTTCGAAGTGTGCACTGTTTTTGCCGTCTGCGGTAAGAATGGTCCATCCGTCCGGGAGTTGTTTAATACGCTGGGTGCCGAGGTTGATCATGGGCTCGATGGCGATGACCAATCCTTCTTGAATCTTCTTGCCGCGACCGCGTTTGCCGTAATTGGGCACTTGTGGTTCTTCGTGCATTTGCTTTCCAAGGCCATGGCCCACAAGTTCGCGAACCACCCCATAGCCTCTGCTCTCGGTATATTCTTGAATGGCTGCGCCAATATCACCGACGCGATTGCCCACTTTCACCTCGCGAATACCTGCGTATAAAGAGGCCTTAGTATCCTCTAGCAAGCGCGCGGTATCCGCATCTACTTCACCGATAGGGAAGGTAAAGGCGTGATCTCCATAGAATCCGTTCATCAATACCCCACAGTCTACGGACATGATATCGCCTTCTTGAAGTGGAGTTTTGCTGGGAATGCCATGTACAACTTGGGCATTTGGAGACATACACAGGGTGTTGGGAAAATCGTACATGCCCAAAAACCCTGGGATGCCGCCGTGATCACGGATGAATTCCTCAGCCTTCTTATCAAGCTCCAGCGGAATGGCTCCAGGGATCAATAGGGGTGCAAGCATCCCTAGGGTCTTACTGACCAATTGTGCGCTTTCACGCATCAATTCAATTTCTTCCGCACTTTTGTATTTGATCATCCTTTAGGGTTCAATAAGTTCAAACCGGTCATTTCCTCTGGCTGGGTAACGCCCATCAAGGCTAATAATGTAGGTGCAATATCGCCTAAACGTCCTTCATTCAAGGTGAATTCTTCGGCACTGCTGCCGACCAAGAAGCAAGGGACTACGGTGGTTGTGTGAGCGGTGTTTGGCGAGCCGTCCTCGTTTACCATACAATCGGCGTTTCCGTGGTCGGCTAAGATGATGAATTGATAATTGGACCCTAATCCAGCTTCAACCACTGATTGCAGGCAAGAATCTACCGTTTCACAAGCTTTAATTGCGGCTTCCATCACTCCCGTATGGCCTACCATATCGGGGTTTGCGAAATTCAAACAGATGAAATCCGTCGCGCCTTCTTGTAATTTTGGAACAATGGCATCGCGAATATCTCCTGCGCTCATTTCAGGCTGTAGGTCGTAGGTGGCCACTTTAGGAGAGGGGCAAAGCAATCTACTTTCTCCTTCAAATGGTTTTTCACGTCCGCCTGAGAAGAAGAATGTGACGTGTGGGTATTTCTCAGTTTCCGCAATACGAATCTGTGTCTTTCCTGCGGCTTCGAGGACTTCGCCAAGGGTATTGACCAAATTATCCTTTCGGAAGACAACATTCACATTTTTAAATGTCTCGTCGTAGCTGGTCATGGTCACATAGTGCAGTGGTAGGGCATGCATGTTCTGCTCGTAGAAATCTTGTTGGCTCAAGGCTTGTGTGATTTCACGGCCTCGGTCAGTACGAAAATTGAACATGATGACCACATCATTGGCCTCGATCTTTGCCACAGGCTGCCCCAGATGATTCACACATACGTGCGGTTCCATGAATTCGTCTGTAATGCCGGCATCGTAACTGGCTTGAATGGCGCCCAGTGGATCCAATGTCGTAGCACCTTCGCTGTTGACCATACAATGATAGGCCTTTGCGACGCGCTCCCAGCGTTGGTCGCGGTCCATTGCATAATAACGTCCAACAAAGGTGGCCAAGGTCCCAGTAGTCTGGGCCATGTGGTCGGTCAAATCTGTCAAGAATCCAAATCCGCTTTGTGGGTCGCAATCGCGGCCATCAGTGAAAGCATGGACATAAACGTTCTCGAAGGCTTCGGCGAACAACCAGCTACACAAGGCTTTGGCGTGGTTTAGGTGGGCATGAACACCGCCATTACTGACCAGGCCAAGCAAGTGAATCTTGCTATTATTGGCTTTGGCATAGGCAAGAGCTTCTTGAAGTGTCGCATCTTCTGCGAAATCTCCATTCTCAGCGGCTAAATTGATTTTTACCAAATCTTGGTACACTACGCGACCCGCACCGAGGTTCATATGACCTACTTCGGAATTACCCATTTGTCCTTCGGGAAGTCCTACGTCGAGCCCGCTGGTTTTGATCCAGGTCTGTGGGTAGTTTTTATATAGACTATCCACAAAAGGAGTATGGGCCTTGTCGATGGCGCTGACCTCAGGGTTGTCGGCGCGTCCCCATCCATCGAGGACTATCAGTGCTGTCTTCTTCATAGCGTGTGTTGTGGCCACAAATTTACGGTTTATTAGGGCAAAAAAAACCCGCCATTGGAGGCGGGTTTTCAAGTATACTTTAGGGCTTAATAGATAGCAATCCAAGCGTTAGGAGTGATAGACTTTGCTTTATCTCTTGCCGAGACGGCTTCACGAAGGGAATCATGTTTGTTGAGAACTACACGATAAGTATCTAATTCTTCTTCATATGCAATGGTAATTCCATCGATAGCAACATATTCAGCATATGCATCGGCCATCGCTTTCGTTGGGAAAGATCCAATAACAACATAATAGCCTTTTGCTAATTCAGTTGTAGTGACGGCTTCTTTTGAAGCAACGGTGTTCAACTCTATACAAGCTTGAAGAGAATCATTTAGATTTGAAATCATTGCTTCTGACGATGTTAATTCGGCCTGAAGTGCTTTCAATTCTTCTTTATGCTCTTCATTAGTACTTATCAACTCTCCTCTAAGCTTTGCTGCTACACTTTCTGCATGGGCCATGGCCTCACGAGCTTTCTTTGGTAGACCATCCAATCTCAAAGAGGTATAAAATCTTAAGACTCCGTCGTTCCCAGTATTGGGCACTACCATGCCGTCGATATAATCATCGACAAAAAGCGTGTAGCGAGTTCCCATTATAAGGGTTCCAATTGGGATAATATTTGGCATTTCCATGTGAGCACCAAATAAAAAATGTTCTGAAAATCCAAATCTTCCATTTAGGGATTCGCTTAACCCAGATCCTACACCCATATCTATTGTAAAGCGTGAGAGTATTCCTCCTGCCTGTTCCGGGAGAATATTGTAGTGTCCCACGAATTCAACGGGAACAATTTTTCTAGAAAATGATGCTGGGGTACCAATGCCGGTAACCCCTAAGGTAATTTCTCCCGATAATGCTTCATTGTGATTATAAAACCCGCCCATTCGCATGCCAGCGTTTGCTGCAAACAAGCTTAGACTCGTGTAATTATAATCTGCAGCAATGTCAGTAAAATGAACATTCTCCTCTACAGAGAAGTAAGGATGCCATTCTCCCTGAGCTAGGACAGTTGAGAATGTTGAGGAAGTAAGTAAGAGCAATAGTAGCTTTTTCATAAACAAGTAATTCTTATTCGAAAAGTAAAGAAATATTTTCAACTTCCACCGCCGCTTCTCCCTTTCGGAATATACGCGCCGTGTGCTCGCCCTTGAGTTCCATGTGCTCGCCGTGAACTCGGATCCAAGATCCTTCGCGCAAGCCAATGACGGGTTGGTCGTTGAAGTGATGGAATTCTTTAATACGCGTCTCGCGGGTTTCTCCCATGTGTGTGCTGCCTTCTACGGGATCTAGGTAATGCGGGTTGATGTTGAAGTGGACCCAACCGAATGCCTCGAAGCTCGGGGGGAACTTAATGGGCATATCGTTGGTAGTGCAAATGCTGATGCCGGTCAGGTTGCAGCCAGCTGAGGTGCCCATATAGGGTTTGCCTGCGCGTACGGCGGCATCGATGGCATTGAAATAGCCGGTGGTGCGAATGGTATCACAGAGCACAAAGGTGTTCCCGCCGCCGGTGAAAAAACCATCGGCCCAATTCGTTCCTTCCTCTGCCGTATCAAATTCGTGCGCCCCGCGCATCTCAAAACCCCAGGCTTCAAAGACCTCTTTGGCGCGGGCGGTGTAGGCGTCGTGGGTCATACCTCCGGGTCGTGCAAAGGGGATGAATAGGATTTTCTTGGCGGAAGAAAAGAAATCTTTGCACTCCGTTTCGAGGTAGCTCAGGTAGGGTTTTCCGTATACAGTGGAGGTGCTGACGATCAATAGATTCATAGTTATTTCGCTTCGTTGAATAGATAAGTCCACACGCTTTTCTTGCCTTGGCTTAGCTCGGTCCAAATAGGACGAACCACGCCGTCGTAGGCAGAGATGTGGTTGTAGTCGCCCATGAAGATCGCGTCATTTGGGGTGAACGGGGCGTCGTTGATTTGTTGCTCGGTCCAAGTCGTTCCCCCGTCGCGTGAAATTGCGAGATAGGTGTTGGTTACAGCGCCTTCTAGGCCTCTGCGGTCGTAATACACGGCATAAAGGTAGCCGGTGGTGGGGTCGACGGTGAGCCACGGGAGAAATTGGTCGCTTTGGCCTCCTTCAGGGCTGATGGTTTGTTTTGGGGACCAATTGGCCCCAGCATCGTCGCTAAACGAGAAATACACCTCGCCGCCCATGGAGTAATCTTGATCGCCCCAGCAGAGGTAAATGCGTCCGTAATAAGGGCTTGAAGGGCAGTGGTCTACGACCGTAATGGGCATGCCATTACAACGCGAGAAGCCATCGTAGCTCTGGGACCACCCGGCAAATTGGGTACTGACGAGGACATCTTGCCAGTGCTTGCCGTCGAGACTTCGGCTCACATACAGGGAGTCGCGCAGTGCCCAGCCCACGTACATGGCGTTTTTGATACCATAGGCAGGTACAGCACCCTCGGCGGTGCCATCATCATCGATGCAATCTCCGGCTCGGTCGGTGATGATTACAGGGGTACTCCAGGATTCGCCCTGGTCGTAGCTCTGAGAGAATAGGATGGTGCTCTTGCAATATGGGTTGTCGGTGCCGTAGGAATCGAATTGGGTCCAGCTCAACCCAATGGTGCCTTTCGTGGGGTGTTCGGCGACCCATTCTTTGTCGTGTTTTTTGCCGTTGATTGCGGTGAAACTTCCGTCGTTGAAGGTCCCGTCCGGTCCGTCCTTGGTCTGACAAACCATACGGTCGAGGATTTGGTCGCTGCGCCAGTTTGTGCCTTCAGGGTCGCTGAGGTGGAAGAAATATACTCGGCCTGAACGATCCGCATGCAGTACAGGGTCGCCCCAAACGCCGTAGGGAGAGGTGAGGGCTTCAGTGGTCCAAGTCGTTCCGCCGTCGGTGCTTTGGTAAAAGTTGTTGAGGACGCTGCCCGCATAAATGTTTGAAGGGTTTGTGGGGTCCACGGCAATCGAAGGCTCGCAAATTCCGGTTTTAAAGGCAGGGCCTTCATGGATTTTCACGGCTTGGGCGGTAGCGGTTAGGCCTGCAAATAGCAGTGCGAAGGACAGGGCTTGGGTCGAAAATTGGCGTATTTTCACGGACATGAAATTTTTACTCGTCATTTGGTTTTGGTGGGCTGGGGCTGTAGCCCAAGACCCGGCTGTGCACACTAAGGTACGGCATGAGTTCTATGTGAGCGTCACGGATTTCCATGTCGATATAGAAAAAGGAAAAATTACGGGGGTGGTGAAAACCTTTCCCGACGATTGGGAGCGCGCCATGAATGCGTTGTTGCAGGAAAAAGTGATGCGTTATGTACAATTGGACTCCAACCAAAGAGCAGCTTTGCACGGCCAATACCTTGAGCAGCACATTCAATTGGATTTGAACGGAGAAGCGATGGCCGTGGAGTATTTCGGTACTTCGAGAGGTCCGGATGAAGTGTATTTGTTGTTC
>Ga0255766_10000948_pt1 | contig 26593 bp, 36 predicted proteins | sample 071ome_23_FD_179966 | JGI IMG/M metagenome (GOLD analysis project Ga0255766, IMG submission 179966) | Coastal salt marsh microbial communities from the Groves Creek Marsh, Skidaway Island, Georgia - 071403BT metaG (version 2) | ecosystem: Environmental > Aquatic > Marine > Intertidal zone >...
CGTGCTTCCTGATAATCACGGGCGATGACTTCTTCCTTGAAGACCTTGCCAGCAACGTAGAGTTTGACTTCACACTTCATAGTTCATAAGGACCAGTTCAGTCCTGCTTGCTTGATCTGTATTATAGGACCCCACGGACCTCATGGTGTAAGTGTGTGCAAATTCTGCTACTGTCCACCCTCGGAACCTCTCTTTAACAAGTTGAGACGAATTGTAAGAAACGAGCTGACGAGCGATGTAACGATCACAATCGGCAGCAAAATCATCATGGGAAAAGCATTTGTGCATACTACCTCGCCTTCCGTATAAGTTAGATTTAATATCGTAGGGAGGGTCTGAATAAATGAAGACTCGTCGATCGTCGGTAAAGAGCTTTTCATAATGTAAGTTAGTAATCTCCCAGTTGGCAATTAGTTTTTGATACTCTGGCAGTCTGTCGATTCCTGCCATTGAGAAGTTGCTATCGCTTGCTTGTTTGGAGAAAGAACTTGATTCGGTGAGACCCGAGAAAGAACACTTATTAACCACATAGAAGGAAACAGCACGATGGAAATCTTCAGTGTCTTCCACAGGTCGTTCCAGATATTCTTTCGCACTATCAAACAAAGTTCTGGCAGATGCTGGATCAATGTGTCTTTGTTTAAGTTGGACAAGTTCGTCTCTAAGTGCTTGTCCATGGTCTTGTAGTTCTCGCCAGAAATTATAAAGAGGTTCGTAGAGATCGTTGACAACGATATTCAAATGAGGATATCGTTTAGATACTTCAAGTGCCATAGAACCACCACCTAGGAATGGTTCACGATACTCATCGTAGTCTTTTAGATCAGGAAGATATTGAAACAGTTTACTCAGGGCACGACTCTTCCCCCCTGGATAGCGAAGGGGAGTCTTCAGGGATTTCAAAGTTTGGGGCATGATATTTAAGGTATTCCCAAAAGGTTAACTTTAATTGTTTCTGTGTCATGCCACAATGAGCGGCAGCAGCAGGTAGATTCATTGTAGCATGAAACAAAGCTTCGTGTGCTTCTGCTACGTTTTCTGGTGTGGTCTTAACTTTCTCCGACAAGTTCAATGTCCTCCACACAATCAACAGTTACTTCATGTTCACCAAAGCGATACCAGTGATTCATTTCACCACAAATATCTGGACGTTCTCCAAGATACTCAACGTCATCACTTTGATTTTCTCTCAACCACGCTTGGAGTCGGTGGTGCATTAATTCGCTTTTACTAATCATTTGAATTCACAACTCATCATAATTTCAGTTAGACATGCCAAGAGATTGATCTCCTGGTCAGGAACAATATGAATGTCCCTAGAATATTTGGCAATGATCAACACTGCTTCAGGAATAGATGCTGATTTGAGTTTATCGTAAAGAACATCATAGAGTTTCCTCATCACAGTAGTAGGATCATTATTAATATTATCAACTACCCACTTTCGTACAACAGTAAACTCTTTATTCTTCAAGGACGATACAAGAGAATCGATAGTAATATCTGCAACATCAGCAAGGATAGCGGAATTGATACTACCAGTGGCAGCAAACCGCTGACATTCATTAATAAGACGACGCCAATCAGGGTAATAACGTTTAACCACTTTAGCAAGAACCTTGTCCTCGTACTGAACATTTTGTTCCTCCAGGATTTCTTTCAAACGAGTAAAGAATGCTCCCTGTAGAGCGACTGCTTGATCAGTATTGATCTTAAAGTCAACTACAGTACAACGACTATGTAGTGGTTCAATAATCTTGTTTGGAAAGTTACAAGTAAAGATGAAGCGGCAGTTATTGTGGAACTCCTCCACGGCGGTCCTGAGAGACAGCTGAACATCGTTAGTGGTGTTGTCTGCCTCATCAATGATGACGACCTTGTGGGCGCCCCCAGAGGTCAGGGAGACCGTTGTAGCGAACTGCCTGACCCGATTCCTCACAGTGTCAAGGAAACGACCCTCGTCAGACCCGTTGATGACGATGTAAGAGGCACCGATCTCGTCACACAGTGCCTTGGCAACGGTAGTCTTACCAATGCCTGCCGTTCCAGCAAGCAGCAGGTTAGGAATCTCTCCCTGTTCTACAAACCCGTGGAACGACTTTTTGATATTCTCAGGTAAGATACAGTCAGCAATTTTGCTGGGACGGTACTGTTCAACCCAAAGAAATTTTTTCATAATCAAATAAAATTAGCGTTAATCAAGATACGATTTGGATGCTGTACAGGAGAGTGACCAGTATGGTAATAGTCTCCATCAAAGAAACACAACCGATTTTTCCTAGGAGCAATTTTTTTCTGGACAGTGTACTCATCACACAGACGTTTTTCATTATACACCATAGTATATCCATCAGAATCTGACACATAATATATGGCAGTAATATTTTTGACTCCTGCTAGATCAACATGAGCTGGATGTAATACCCTAGAAGTATTAGCAACCGTCATGTCAATACGTGCTCTAAGAAGTCGTTGAGCACCAACAGTATCTTGTACCTGTAACAGGAAAGGTTTTAACATCATACTAGCATATGTGTTAGTCCACCCACCTTCAACTTCACTGAAGAGAAGTAAACTAAATCCGTGTTCTACTGGAGATTGATTTTGTTGATATGGTTGTCCAGAACTACGGGGTTTAAAGTACCACTCTTGACCATCTGATTGAAGTTGAGATTCAATTAAATTAGCATATGATGGTGTCAGGAAGTTGTCAATCACTCTCATGGTTCGAGAGCAATATAGTATACAAGATCGAGATTAGCATGACGCCACTCGGTAATCAGTTTGCTGGAGATCTTCACATTGTAGTCACCAGGATACAGTTTCAGGTTCTCAACTTTCAGGAACAACTCATAAGCACCAGTAGCAGTGCCTTGAATCTCCTGAGTGTAAGCATTAGCAGTGTCGTTCTCTTTATCACACAGATTCAGACTGATAGTTCCATCTTCAGTAGAGACAAAAGAAAGATCGGGGAGACTATAAACACCAGATGCTTTCTGAAGCTGAACAAGATCCTCAGATGACAGGGAGAATTCCATGTCAGCACCAGGGAACTTAACGTCACGTTCTGGAGCAGACTTCAGGGTGATCTCAGGATCGGAAAAGTAATACTTAGCAGAGCGGCGACCACCACGAATGGTAACATACTCATCGTTGTCAAAGTTAAGACCAGGATCTTGGAACAAACTCAGACCCATGAGGAACTGACCTAGGTCATAGATACCACAGGTCTTAGGGAACATCTCAGGAGAAGTGTACTGAGCAATCATGTTCTCACCAACACTGATTGTCTTCAACACATTACCCTCACGGATCATAATAGATCCATTAATTGTCGAGAAGTTCTTCAGGACAGATGTAGTTTGGGGCGTAAGTGAAAGTTGACTCATCGATTAGGATACTCCTCAGTGGTAGTAGATTTATCAGAAAAATGTAGCAAAAGCAAAGCGTAGTGAAGGATCTTTACGATATCACGACGAGCAGTGCCCTTCTTATCATAGCGTGAAGCATACTTCAGAATGTTGCTTCGACAAAATGCTTCGGCATCACCACATGCTTCAATCAAATCTAAAGTTTGAATGCTGTCATTGCCAGCAGAGTAGTGCTGGTTATATGTGCTAGCAATGTAATCACGAAGCTCCTGAAGGAGCTTGTCTTCATTATATTTAAAAGTCATATTACTCGGAAAAGATGGTTTCCAGTTGATTATGATAGCACTCAAACACTTTGCCGTCAATACTTTGAACATAGAGTTTGAGTCCATCACCATCAAGGATTTTAACAGATCGACCGTCCTTAAGGACGGCAATACAACCACGATAACCGTGGAACTCGGTATCAGTTTTCATCGGATTCCTCCACTTTGTCGTCGATTTTTTCATAGAGGGAAAGGAATGATTCCTTAGTCTCATCATCGAAACGGTTGACACAAGACTGGATTGCTTTCATCCGTTTGCCAAAGATTTTGTAAGCGTTGATGATGTGTACCAGGCGACGGGTGCTGATAATCTCATCAATACCACCATCATTAAAGGTCTTACGGATGATATCTGCCCAATCAACTAGACGAGATACAAACTCAGCGTCATCACACATCTTGCCAAGGATCTTTGCCTCAACAGCAGGGGTAGGATACTCCTGCTCAAAGGTCAGGGCAAATCGCTCAAGGAATGCTTCGTTGAGAACGTTAGTGCCGATGAAGCGACCATCATCGCTACCCTTGCCCTTGGTGTTGGCAGTAGCAACCACAGTGAAACCAGGAGCAGGGACGACATACTTACCAGTTTTCTTAAGGAACACACCCTTGCCTTCAAGGATAGATTGGAGACACAGGATCTTATTGGATGCCAGGTCAACCTCGTCTAAAAGCAGCACAGCTCCCCTCTCCAGAGCTTCGATGACAGGTCCGTTGTGCCAAACAGTGTTGCCATCAACAAGACGGAACCCACCAATAAGATCATCTTCGTCGGTTTCAATGGTAATGTTTACACGAATCAACTCTTTATTTAGAGCAGCACATGCTTGTTCAACAGAGAAAGTCTTACCATTACCAGACATACCAGTGATAAACACAGGGTAGAAAATACCAGAACCAAGGATTTTCTTGAGGTCGGTAAAGTTACCGAACGGGACGAAACCATCGTCTTTCTGGGGAACAAGGTTACGATCTTCCCGTTCGGGAGCAACCATCTCTTCCAATTGCTCACGTGCTTCTTCGATGGTCAGGTTCCACTTACCACGACCAGTTTTGTAGGGTTCCATACGATTACAAATAGTAGCGTAAGAATAACCCATGTGCTCAGCACCTGCCTTGATAGCAGCGGTGCCAACCTCGGTGCCAAAGTTCTCTTCAATGTAAGCGAAGAGTTGAATCATATCGATGTGAGCGGGACGGGGCATTGTGCTTTGTTTGTTGATGAACTAATTATAGGGGCAGAGTGGGGCAGACTCAGGGCAGAGTGGACAGTTCAGGAAACGACCGTGGCAAAGGAGGACAGGATCTTTTTGTTGGTCGTCTTTGCCTTGAGCATTGAACGGAAGGACTTGCTGATCTCAGTCTTCTTAGCACCTTGTTCAACATCAAACTCAACGTCAGAAGACAGTGTAGTTTGACCGAGAACATAGAGAGAATCATATCCAAGACCATTAAGTTCCCAGGATTTTTGTTTCCTCCACTTCTTCATGACAGCATCATGATCGTGATTCCAACCATGGATACCTTTGTACAGAGAACTGAAATCACCGCCATTACCAATTCGGAAACCGATAAAGTTAACCTCTGGAAAACTATCTTTCAGATTCTCCAGAAGAATAGTGGTCAAACTATTGGTAATCTCATAATCAAAGTGACGATAAGTTCTGCCAATCTTAGGATCACGAAGGCAACAGTTAGCTTGAACGCTACGGTTGCCAACATACTCATTCAACTCAACATCATAGCTTAGGTTGTTTCCTTCACCATCAGTAAGAATACAGACATTAACTTTCTGAAGATCATTCGCTATTCGGAAATAGGGAATGAGAGTCTTGAGAGTGATCAAACTTTCATTGAGAGGAGTGCCAGACAGATCCAGACCCATAGGGTTGTGATAGTAAATAGCACTCCTGCTGTAGTAATAAGCAAGACGATACAGATGCTTAATGCTTGTATCAAAACTCTTGCTGTTGCTACGGGAAGTAGCAAGGTTCAGCAGAGAGAATCGTTTGTGAACAGAAAGCATGTTGTTCTTACGTTCGTAAGCATACTCTTTTACGTACTCAGTTTCTTCTCCACCCTCAAAAATAGAGTTGTTCCATTCATAGGTGAAAGCATAAACCTCAAAAGGAATCTGAACCTTACGGCAGAACCAACAAAGGTTGATGAGTTGCTTGACAGTATCCATGAGTACAGTGCCCATCGATCCAGACCAGTCAAGAATAAAAATCATGCCATGGTTCTTACCATCAGGCAGAACAGTCACTTTCTTGAAGATGTCATCAGAATACTTATAAGTATGAAGCTTAGAAGTATTAAGAACACCAGTCTTAGATTGACCAGCACGAGCATAAGCGTCAGCAGACTTACGGCACTCAAACTCCTTAACAAGGTAGTTTACCTCCTTCTGAGAAGATTTCTTGAAGTCGTTGAAATCAGAATCAACTCCTTCAAAAATGTTACCCCACTGCTCAGCACGTTGCTCAGCAAGTCCTTTCCAGTATTTACCAATGTAATCTTGAAGTTTATCGTAATCAACGATAACTCGGTCAAGATCAACTTTAGGAACCTCAAGATAGACAGGTTCCTGAGCATAAGAACGTTGGTTAGTCAGTTCTTCTGCTGCCTCATCAAAAGACTTTTGAGTTTGAGATTCGTAGTCTTCACCACCTTGCTTAGAGAAAGAAGGAGTTTCGAGATCGGCTTCATCACGTTTGCCGTTACCACTGCTGTCATCGGAATCATCGGTCTCTGCTTCAGTTTCTTGGGTTTGATTTTGTGATTGTGCTTCAGCAGAAGTAGACTCCTGTCCCTGCTGAGAAGATTGTGGAAGATTAGCAGGAGGAGTGTCTTCTTTCTGTTCGTCAAGATACTGTTTTAGTTCACGACAAACAGAGAGAACATCATCAAAGGTCTCACACTCAGCAACCTTGTCTACAAAGATTGTCTCACTAGATTCAAAAGGAATGAGAGCATAAGCACCAATCTTAAAGTGAAGGTTGATACGGTCGATCAGGTTGAACTTAGAAAGATCTTGATCTTTGATGTCAAAGAAGTCAGCATCGTTAAGTTCTTGGTAACCCCTGTAGAAGTCTTTGCTGAGACCAGCATACTTACGCTTCATTAACTTCTCAATACGAGCATCCTCCACAACATTAATGAAGTCTTTAGGAACATCGAAGTCCCACTTGTCAGCAGGTGTGTACAGAGCATGACCGACTTCGTGACCCACCAGCAGGTCATAGACAATGTTAGATGCCTTGTCCCACAGGGGAAGAGTCAGCACACGACGGAGCACGTCAAAAGAAGCAGTGCTGACCTTACGGTGCTCAACCACAAGGTTCTCGGTAGCGAGCAGTCGTGCCAGGTTTCCTCGGATCTCTTGGTTGAACATGTTCTCTCTCGGTTGATGAACATACTATAAAACCCCCTGGGGTCACCAGGAGGTCATAGTGGACAGTCTCTCAACTGTCAATACTCAAAGTTAGAATCGTCATGACCGACAGATCCCTTAGGCATTATATTAAAAGCTAACGAGTATCTTTTAATATCAGTTTTGTGTATTAAAACTTGATGCTGTAAAGAACTAGGAAACAATACCATCATGTTTGTTCTTGGTCTAAGTTCCCAAGACAAACTATTAAAGTAATTGTAATCAAATGGTTCTACATTTATAGTTATATGATTAGGATTGTAAAATACTAAAGGAGCACTGTCATTATCATATGCCCCAAAGTAAACAATACCGCTCAACCAAGAATTGGTGTGTGAATGTCGTTCACATCTACCACCTTCATATGTACGTGTAAACCATGAACTAGTGAATTGAATATCACACGGATACTTCATAGTATCAATTACATAAGAAAGACATTTGTCTCTCAGGTGCTTCTCAACATCTGGAAGTTTTGACAAAATATTTTTATCTTTAGTAACTGCTCCTAGACAACCATCATCCTCAATATCTTCTAACCATTCAACAGTATCTTTAAAATCATAAAGTTGTTTGGTAATATTAAAGTCAATATTACAAGTAGAAATAGGACTAGAAAAAGTCGGAACAATTTGCCAGTAAGGTTCTTGATCTAACGTGAATGGTGGGTAACTCATGCTTCAGATAAAACAGAATAATTTTTAATTTTATCAAACTTAAGGGTTCGATCAAACTTTCCTTCTAGACTTTCTTTGTGACTAATAACAAACACGTTTGTGTTGTCATCAAAGTTACGAAGGATCCATCCTAGTTCACTACTACCACTGGCATCTAGAGAACCATCAAAGATCTCATCTAGAATAAGGAGGTTAGTATCCACGCTATTCTTAAGTTTAGCAATACTCCTCCAAGTAAGCAGAAGAGCAAGATCGATACGAGCTTTCTCTCCCTCACTGAAAGATTCGTAAGTAAAGATGTCTCGGTATCTAGACTTAATAGTTTCCTCAAAGTTTTCATTAAGAGTAAAGTTAACGTAAAAGTCCATCTTCCTAAGATAATCTCCGATGAGTTTGTTCATCGCTGGAAGATATCGTTTGATGATTCTACTCTTAATTCCATTATCTTTTAACAATTGACCAGCAACACTTAATGTATCTTTATCTTTTTTAGATGTGATAAACTGATCTTTGATCAGATTCTTCTCATTAACGTAAGCAGTTAGTTTTTCAAACTCTGCTTTCTTGCTGCTGGTAGGAGCATTGAGTTCTTCAATCTCCATCTCACGATTACTGATCTGTTGATCGAGAGAAGTGATCTCATAGTTAAGTTGATTAATTGTTGAGTTGATCTCAACAATTTGTTCGGACAACTCCATGAACTTTGATTCACGTTGTTCTTCTTGCTCGATTGACTTTTCAAGATCACTGAAGCCCTGCTCTAAGGTCAGTAATTCTTTGTCACCCTCATTGATCTTCTGATCTCGAAAGTCCTGCCCAATCTCTTGTGTACACGTAGGACACACATGATTGTTAATAAAGAACTCAGTTTCTTTCTTACAGGTGCTAATCTTTTGTTGAATTTTCACCCTAAAGGTATTGAGTTGCTTGAGTTTCTTTTTATTATCGGCAAGAGTTTTTAACTCTGTATTGTAGTCGGCAAGAACTACAGTTTGATCAGCAACATTTTTCAATGCCGACGATTTGTCAACTTTAAGGGTCTCGATGATTGCTTGTTTCTTTTCAATATCAGACTTTGTTTTCTTTTCCAACTCCAGCATATAATTTTTCTGGAGTTCGATCTTGTCAGTTGACATCTTAAGTTGATATTCTAGTTCCTTGATCTCTTCATTGTTGTCACGAACTTTGTCTTTCAACAGGGTGTTCATAACAGAGAAGATTTGGATGTCTAGAATATCTTCGATGATTTCCCTTCGTGATGCCACTGGCAGTTTCATGAAAGGAACGAACGTAGATGACCCAAGAACTACAATCTGTGTGAAAGACTTATAGTTCATCTTCAAAATGTTTTGTTCTAGTTGCTTTTGATAGTCAACTGCTGTAGATGACTGATCAATCATCTGACCATTTTGATAAATCTCAAACACATTAGGTTTGATACCACGAATAATTTTGTATTGATTTTTAGCAATACGAAACTCGACTTCCACCTCACAACCTTTTTCATTGATGCTGTTAACCAGCATGGGTTTATTGATTTTCCTAAATGGTTTACCAAATAAAGAAAATGTCAAAGCGTCAAGAACGGTACTCTTGCCAGCACCATTTGATCCAATGATTAGATTGGTTTTGTGTGATGTAAGATCCACCTCGGTGAACACGTTCCCCGTAGATAGGAAGTTTTTCCAGCGGATCTTTTCAAATACGATCATTCTAAATCTTTCGGTGGTATCAGGAAATCATCTTTGGTAATTATAGCATACTTATGGTATCTCTCTTCACAAGCATTAATAATTAAATCTTCATCAATTTCAACAATTTGAAGGAGTGGGTTTGTAGGATCCATTATCATCATACCGTTGTATCGCTCTGCATCGTCAGCATTTTCGAAGATAGGAATAATCTGGTCTCCTTCTTCGGAGACCACAGAGAACACCCCTTCTACTTTATCAGCTAACGTGAGAATATACATCAGGCAACTTCACAGCTCTCAATATATAGGGACCTCATTAATTTCTTGAGTTCGGTTTTGTCTACCGACATCTCAGTATCATCGACATACTCATTAAGAAGAGTCATAGTGTCTTTGACTTCTAAATTAATTTCAGCATCAGTATCATCTTCGGTAGTAAGAGTTTCCACAATCTTAATATCGTGTACTCCAACATCATATAGACGATCGACTAGATCTTCAAACATGTGATAATCAGTCTTCTCTTCAACAACAATCTTGATATACTTATCAGTATATTCATGGACATTCAACTTATCGTAGTTGTCAATTTTGTCATTGTAAAAGATCTTTTCAAAAATCTCGTAAGGATTCTTGACCCTAGTCAATTTATTCGTAGGGGGATCATACAGATGGAATCCACGCTCATCTTTATAATCATTCCAGAACATCTGGTAAGGATTGCCTAGGTATGTAATGTTACCTTTACTAGACTTGTGGTGGTAATGACCAGAGAACACTTGCTTGAACTTCTTGTAAATCTTAGGGTCCATGCCATGTTCCATCTTGAGACCAGGAGTTACTTCAAACCCATCGAGTTCGAGGTGTCCCATGACGATCTCGGCATTTGTGCTTTCAAGATGCGATAACGTTTCTTCTTGATTCTCTTTGTTAATCCAGGGGACGAAACAAATTGGAGTATCCTCAATGTAAGTAGTAGTAACTCCATCATAGACCTGAATATTCTCATAATCTTTCAGCAACAGTTCAGGTGAATTAATCTTATTGGTGTTCTTATAGTACACACAATGATTACCAAGAATCATGTGGACAGTGACGCCCATCCCAGCCAAGCGATCAAAATAAGAGCGACGAATCCGATTCCAAACATTAAAGTCAATGCCTTTCCTGTTGTCAAACGTATCGCCAAGATCAATGACTGTTTTAATTCCCTTTCTTTCAAGCGTTGGGAAAAAGATTTCTTCATAGAATTTTTCAAAGTAGTTCCAGAATGTTAGAGAACCTTTACGTCCATCTAAATGCTGATCTGTAATCAAAGCAACAGTCATAGTTTACCACCCACTACACCATCATTCAATACTCTACTCTCACCCCATCCTTCTTGTCTACCCTTAAGATAGAAATGAGTCATTCTAATACAAAGTTCTTCAGTCAAAGCAGTGATCAACTCTTCACCATCTTTAGCAGCACTGTGCCAAACACCGTACTTTGTTTTATAAACACGAAAGGTATCATTAATCCATTCATGTTCGACAGTTTCTAGATGTTCACTCATCGGTTCATTCTAAGTTCAACGTTTTCTTTGATGCTACCCATATCAGAATATGTAGAGTTCATATCATTACCATAGTCATCTGTGTGCATCACGTGATCGTATCCAGTTTTTTCCAAGATCTTTTGTTTGATGTCGTTCTGACGTTTTTCTTTTTGGATACGGCGGAGGAAAGCGTAGTAGATAATCTGAGTGAAGTAAGCAAATGGATTCTTTGATTTTTCTGGGTCAAAGTTATTGATGTACTGAACACAGTTTTCAACGCCATCCGAGATCATGTCTTCTCGAAAAGTATAGTTTACAAAATTAGGTTTGTAAGACAAATGTGTAGCAATCTTAAGAAAGCAGTCGCCAATGTAGTGAGGGATTCTAGGACGCTGTTTACCTGCTTCTTCTGCTGCCTTAACTTTGTTTTTAAAGACAGTGATTGCTTCTAGGAAATCTTTGTTATTGACGTAATACTCTGTGTTTTTCTTTGACATAAGACATGTTTTGATTTGCTTACCATAGCAACAGTATAGTTCATTACTGGGTTCTTGTCAACCAGCTTGACAGATCCTCAGAAACTCAGTACAATAACTCTGTCAAGGGTTCAAGAGAGATATAGCTTTTAGCTTATTTTATAGATCTTTTCTAATTTCTTTTTCATCTCTTTTACTGATCCTAAGTATCCCATTCTTTGATTAAGATGTGAGGGTTCTACTCTTCCTTGATCTTCTTGTTCATTAGATCCATCTAGAGTAGATAGATAATATCTTTCGATGCGTTTGTCTAGTTCAGACATTGTAATTACACGATCCATTGACAAGACAAACATTTGATCATATGTTGAATGAATCCAATCCACTAGAACAAATCCATCAATGTTCTCACCATTTCTACGTTGTTTTACTGGTTCTACTTTTTTAGGGTTTTCAACTAACAGATGATTTTCATCTGCCAAGTAACAAACTTTAGCAATAATTTCTTCACCAGTTGTTAGTTTAATTGTTGAGAAAAATTCTTCTTCCATATTATTTTAAATTAATTGGTATTACTTCATACTTAAAGTTTTCCTCTTGGTAGATCTTAATTCTTTCTGTCAAGTGATTGAGAGTATAGTTAGTTCTACTCTTAGAAGAGATATCGTCAGCGATATCATATAGGGTTGCTATGTCTTTGCCTTCGCCTTTCCTGAGGACACGTCCAATAGATTGAAGATTACGTACCCGTGACTTACTCGGGGAAGCAAAGATGATATTGTGTAAACGTTTAATGTTGATGCCAGTAGAGAACGTTCCGTAAGAAGCAATAATGATAGCGTTATCCTGAGTCTCGGTTAACTTACGTACTTCTTCCCTATCTTCTACATCTGTACCGCCATGAACAAAGAAAATTTCACGGTCTGATATATTGTTATTTATTAAATCGTAAAGTGGTTCACCATGCTTCTCCACATAGTTAAACAACACCAAGGTGTTACCATCGATATCATTAACTAGATTCTTAATTAGGTTGTTACGTTGTTCATGTTGTACAATATATTCCATCTCAGCATGATAGTCCTCAAAGTATTTGTACTCATGCTTACACACCAGCACCTTGATACGGAACTTGGAGAGGTGTCCTTGCTTGATTAGGTCATCTGTCCTAGTCACCTTCTCACAGGCACCAAAGAGACCCTCCAGGACCCACTTGTGAGTCTTGCTGCCATCTAACGTACCAGTAAATCCAAAACGATATTTGGCATTGTGTAGCTTAGTCATGATTCCTGTGAGGGACTTCGACTTAAATAAGTGTGCCTCATCTCCGATAACACAGTCAATGTCATCAAAGTATCTTTTTGGGAACTTGTAGATTGACTGCCATGTAGAAATAATAACTGGTTTGTCAGTATTCTTATCTTTGCCCGAATATATTGTATGACAGTATTCGTCGGCATTCCATCCATAGTCTTTAAAATCTTTGATCATCTGCTCTACCAATGAGGTAGTTGGTACGACTAGCAGAATCTTTTTACCTGCTGCAGCATAGTATCTCACGATACTGTAGATCATAAGGGACTTACCCGATCCTGTCGGTGACAAAAACAACCCTCTGTTGTTCTTCAGTGCTTTGTACACCGTCATGTATTGATAGTCTCTAGGTTTGTACTTAGAGATACTATTCATAAAATCTGCTACACCTTTGGGGGAGACGAACCCGTTGCTTTCTTCAACGTCTCCATACCAATCGTTAGGTTCGTAACTTAATCTATACTTTCGTTCGGCACACCATTCTTTTAGATGGGGAAGTAATCCGCCATACAATTCACCTGTAGCAGGAGAGTACAGGTGAATCATACCATCCCAGTATCTAAATCTGGGCTGCCGTTTTAAGAACTTTGCTTCTGGTAATTCAAAAGAAAAGTAATCCGCTAATTCATGATGAACGTGCTGATCAGAATTAACGGTAAGATATACTTCGTTCTTCTTCTTGACAGTAATCAGGGACATTAGTTTCCATTAATAAACTTCTCCCATTCAATAGCGTTCTTCACATGATAATTTCTTTGTGAAATCATCTTTAAAACATTATCTAGAAAATAAAGCATCTGATCAATGTATTTGATTTTTGCTTCTTGGTTAATGATGTCGTCGTCCGACTCAAGATAGACTTTCATCTTGTCGGCGGTTTTAATACTTGATCCGAAAGGTTTCTCAGCGTAAACTTTTGCTTCTGCCTCCCCGCTGTAATACTCTCTTTTTTCTCGGACTAATTTACGGACTTCAAATTCCAGACTGGTTTTAATCTGTGAAAGATCTGTGTAATGGTTTAAGTATTTATTATGTTGGAAAGGGATCTCCATTGAGATCTTGCCGAGGTCAGCACTGTAGTTCTTGTTCTTAAATTCAAACTCTACAAAACTATCTTGTGCCCACTCATCTTTAATTTTCTCAAATTTATTACGAAGAGATTCAAAATTCATTGTTGAATAGCAAAGGTTTCATCACGGATGTTGTACTTAGTATACTTGAATGTTACTTGAGCTGTAAAGTATTCGATGTCATTAGATGAAGCATCGAAACTCATTTCAGATACACTAATTGGAAATAAATTTTCAAAATCAATAACATGATTTACATTGTACGACGAGGTGTAGATTAATACTTGACCATTACTATACTCTGGTTCTTGGGTCGGCATATGTCCTTCAGACACACCGTTTTGTCTTACCCAATCAAAAATAGAACGCCAGTTAATTAACTCTTCATCGACAATAAACGTCACAGACAAGTCCCCATATGTTACCCCGCCACCAGCTACGATAGGAAATTGACGGAACCTAGTGGGGACTTCGGTGAATGGCATAGAAAGATCAGGGAGGTTAACTCGCTGACAGAAAAAATCTACCCCCCGAAACTTTTCCAGTTGGAGTTTAAATCCAACTGGCGAGAGGTAGTTTCTATTTCCAATTTGTTCCTTATACCATTCAGCAGGCATGTGTCAACTTCCCAAGCATTACTATTTAGGTGTAGTATGCCTGGTAGTAAGCAACGATGCCTGCTGAAATAGCGTGTCCTTGACTTACCCAATCGTGACAACAAGAAGTAATACTCTCCATACTATGTACAGGAGAACCATCTTCATTTAACTGAGATCCAAACTTCTTGAGGAGGATACTATAAACCTCTTCACGTAGTTTCATACGAGCGTCACTGTAACGCCAGTCTTCATTCATCGTAGTTGTACCAGAAGTCATCCCAGTCCTCCGTGGTTGCTTCGTAGATAGGGCATGGTTCCTCCATAAGGATTTCGTTCTTCATCTTAGCACAACGCTCCCGAAGAACCTTCTCGTCTGTGTCAGGTAGCATACCGTCTGTGTTGTCTAGGTCTTTTCTCATCGAACGTATTCGTTTAGGATGTCTAGAATTTCATTATAGGCATGGTGAGCACCATCGTGCCACTCACCATTCTTGTCTTGTCTTGAACCGTTGTAAAGGGCGGTCTTTAATTTATATACTCTAGCGAGTAGGTCAGTTTTGCTCACGGATCCAGTGGACATAATGCTTTCTCAGTCTATAGGTATTTAATAAAAAAGGGACCCCCGTTAGGGGTCCCTGACAATTCAGTGAATCTGATGGATCACATGAGGTTACGTACAAGAACACGTCTGTAGTACATGTTAACACCAGCGGTGAGGGTCTCACCGTCAGGGGTGCCGTTGTAAGCACCGTTGGTGGTAACGAATGGGTTGCTGACCATACCGTAACGAGTCTTGAAGCCAATCTTGGGCTGGAAGTTGTTAGGATCGATCGAACGAACCATCTGGAGGGGAACGTATGGGCAATAGAAGAGACCAGCGTCATAAGGAGAGGTGCCCTTATAACCCATTACGTAGTAGTGGTCATCGCTGAAGTTAGCAGAGTAAGGATCAACGTAGACCTTGATACGACCGTTAATAGTACCAACGGCAAGGTTGCCAGTGTCATCAACAGTACCGATGGAAGGACCACCAGCGCCTGAGAGACCTGAGGAATAGTCAAGAACACCAGCCATGGCGAGAGCAGAAGCAACGTCAGCTGAACAGATCAGGAAGTTGCCCTTTCCTCTACGAGTGTCTTGGGCGATAGCGTTAGCGTCACGCTCGATTTGGAAGAGAAGACCTTTGAACTTCTCAACCGACCAACGACCGTTGCTGTCAACGTCGAGGTCGAAGATGCCAGCGTTAGCAACGTTGTTCTGAGCACCAGGCTTAGCAACGCTGTATACACGACGGACAACTTCACGGTTGATCTCAGCGAGAACTTCGCTAGACAGAATGTTAGCGAGCTCTTGCTCAGCGTCAAGACCATGGATCGCCTTGAGGTCTTGAGCGAGTTCTAGAGTGTACTCAGCTTTGAGTGCTCTGGACTTAGCAGTCACAGAGGTCTTCTCGATGCTGAATGACATCTCACGGAACAGCTTACCAGCATCGCCAGCTTGCTCTAGATCTTCACGTGAGAAACCACGGGTTGTTTCGTAGGTGCCACCGTCGTTGAGGAGACCAGGGTTGGTGCCAGCAAGGGCATCACCAGCGCCACCACGTGTGGTGTCATAAGCACCAGCAGTAGCGTCGAGACCAGCAGTGAAGTTGGCATCAGGCTCGTTGAACAGTGCCTCTTCTCCGCCTTGGTTCTCGTAGCGGGATCTCATAGCGAAGATGAGACCTGAAGGACCTGACATAGGCTGAACACCACAAACGTCATATGCCATTAGGTTAGGCATAGCACGACGAACGAGGCTGATTAGAACGGGGTCGAAACCAGCAAGACCAGCGGTGTTGTTTGAAGCGAGAGCAGAACCAGCGGGGGTTACGGTGCTAGCGCCTAGTGAGTTTACGGCAACTTCATTGATCATGCCGCGCTCTTCACGAAGAGCTCTTTCTTGGTTTTCCAGGAGTACAGAGGTCACTGCTCTCTTGTAGCGATCCTGGATTTCAGGAGCTTCGCCATGGTTAAGAACAGGGGACCACTTTTCCTGGAGATGTTGTGCGTTAAACATTACTTTCTCCGAGTTTTTTGTTAGGAAATGTGGATAGAATTATTTAGGGAATCACTGATTCCAGCGGTTCATTGCCTGGAGGTACATTGCCATTGCTGGTGTTACCTCTTCTGCTTCCACTGGAGTTTCGTCAGCAACTACTTTAGGAGCACCTTCCTTGGGGAAGTATGACTCTTTAATAGTGGTGAGTTTCTTAGAGAATTCCTCCTCAGAAGTAAACTCAACTCCCTCAGCGAGGGATGCTAGTTTGTCCTTTTGTGTGTCTACTAGATCCTCGGCAATTTGCTTGACGATGATCTGCTTAGCAGACTCATTAAGACGATTTTGAAGTTCAATATTAGCCTTAACCTGTTCGTTGAGGCGTTCTTCCATCTTACAAAGATCTTCAGTCATACCTTCGAGAACGTCTACCTTCTCGTCGGGGATTGAGATATAATGTGATTCAAAGAGATTCTTTAGACCGCTAATGAAGTCTTCAGTAATCTCATTTCTGATTCCGCGGTCAACAGCAACTTGGTTTTCCTCAAGCCACTTGGTGACGGCGTAGTTGACGGTGCCGTTAACTTCTTCAGCAAGTTCTTTCTTAACAGCTTCGACTTGCTCAGCGAGTTGTGTCTTGTAGTGCTCTTCGAGTTTGGTCCACTCTTCAGACAACTTAGACTTAACAGCAGCTTCAAAAATTGTTTTTGCTTTTTCAGCAAACTCTTCGCTGAGTTCAGTACCCTCGGTGAGAGCAGAAACATCAGCAGATACGTCGAGGTCTTCAAACTTAGGTTTGATGGGATAGGTTACGCTACCACCTTCCTTGGTTCCGTAAGCAATTTCAGCACCGAACTTAGGAGCAGTTCCGTTAGGAAGATCAGTGTTAGAAGCGCCACGGTTAGGTTCGCCAGAGATACCACCAGAGATGGGAGCAGCAGCCTTAGCACCAGGATTCTCATCGCCATCCTCATCATGTTCATGAGGAGTGGTGGTTACGCTATTAACTTCAGCGGGTGCCTTCTGACCGATGGCAATACCAGGCTGAAGTGGAGCGGCATGTCCTGTAGCGCCTTCGCCAGCAGCGGCTTTAGCGTTAACAGCAGTATTTGATTGACCTGAAGCAGCGGCGTCACCAGGAAGAACAGCAGCCGTCACCGTTGGCATTGGATCTTGTCCTGCCTCAGCGAGGACAGTGGCGTGCTCACTGGCAAACTCCTCAAACTTTTCGTTAAGCATATCTGACATTTGAGTTTTCCTCGTAAGTATCTAAATGATTATTCTAAGATTATTTATGAATTCAAAGATTTGAAAGGAACTTGTCAAATGCGGAAAGCATTTTTTCTTCTAGATTAATTCTAGAAGCGTTATCAATTTCCTTTTTCATCTCTTGGATTTGTCTTTCACGGAGTAAACCGCCTTCCCAAACCCATTCTTTACCTTCCATAATTCCGTTGACGAAAGCGTCAGGAGCGGAAGGATCTGCTACGATATCAGCAGCAGTGGCGAGCATGAAGTCATCACTAACATACTTCACGCCGTTTTCCTCTTTGAGAGAACCCATTCCTCTGGAGGAAACACCAAGTTTTACACCTTCACCGAGGAGACTCTTGGCAATTTTACCCATGGGAGTATCAAGAATTCTTGCTTTACCCATGAAGTTGTTACCCTCTGCCTTTAGTGATGTGATCTTGTGAGACACTCGATCAAGATTGACAGTGGGACCGTCAGGGTGACCTAGTTCACCTAGGGCACGACCAGCTTTGACATACTCTTCAGAATATCTTTCAACTTCTTTATTGAGAACATCGAAAGGATAGATTCTTCCGTTACGGTTCTTAATCTCCGACTGGAGGAATACACCTTCAATGTAGAGGTGCTTTTCACCATCCTTTTCCTCTGTAAGGATACGGATGTCTTCGATGCTTTCAGTAATTAGTTTCATTGTTCTTCTGGAGTATCTCCTGTTGGTTCATCAAAGAACGTATTAGCTACGGTCTTCTTATATGTATCAATTGTTTCTGATGCTTTAGCATAAAGGATGTCCTCAATAGCATCGAGAGCATCCGCTCGTTTTTTGTCAGCAATTAAGTTGACAACATTGAGCACTTCAGAATCTAATGGTTGATCAGACATAACATAAAAACGGGTTATTAGTTATTTATCAGTTTTCTTTTTTGCCGCTGGTGCTGGAGCGGGTTTTGGCATTGCCTTCATCTTTTCAATCTCTCTTGCTTGAGCATCGTCCGCTGCTTGTGCTTCTAGTTCAGGAGCAAAGGCATCGTTTTGACGATCCATCATGTCAAACGTATTAATGTCAGCAGGATTCATAGCAAGACCAGAGTCAATATCACCCTTGATTTGCTTATCCATTTCCTTCATTTCTTTCTCAGTCTGTTGGAGAATTTGACGACGGATGTAGTCAACAGAGAAATACTTACCAAGGAATGGATCCATTTGAGTAACGAGGTTCATACGTTGTAGCATCATTTCCTGTTCCTTCAATTCATTGAAGTGGTTGTCAAACAGGAAGTCATACTGGATATGTTCTTCCATCTCATCCCAATCTTCGGGAGCAATTACTCCTTTGAGGATGAGTTGTGTCTTGAGAAGATCGTGGAAAAGTTCGCTAAATCTTTTACGAAGTCTTCCGATGAACTTACTGAACTTGAGTTCGTCACGTAGGACTTCAGTTGTTTTACCGAGGTTAAATCCTTTGTTATCGTCGGTAAGACGAGAAGGGGGAAGGTTGAGAGAGTTATAAAGCTTCTTCTTGAAATACTCAACATCTTTGAGTTCGCCTAGGTTTTGACCACCAGGAAGAGTTGTGATTTCAGTTCCTCTGCCACCTTCGCGGCGAGGAAGCCAGAAGTCTTCCAGCATACTCATATGCTTTTTGTCATCACGGATCTCACCAGTGCTAGCATCGTAAACTAGTTTGTTACGATAACGCGCCATCACGTCACGGAGATATTGTTCCGCTTTGACCTTAGGTAGATTGCCGACATCGATGTAGAAAATTCTACGCTCTGGAGCACGGGACAATCTGTAGATAACAAGAGAGTCTTCAATCATACGGAGTTGATTGAGAGACTTGATTGCTTTGTGTAGGAAACTCAATGGTTGTTTCTTGTTCAGATCCATTAGACCTGAGTTACACTTAGCAATAGAATCTGCTGCCATCTTGATTCCGTTTGAGGAAGCGAAATCAAATGTAGCGTTTACGGTCATGGCATTGGCATAACCTTTAGGATTGTAGATATAGTAATCAATGTAATCACCCCAGTCATACTCAAGAGCAGTTCCTTTTGCTCCTTGAGATGCTGCTTCTGGACTCTTAATCTTCTGTCTTACCTTACGTAATTTGAGAGGATCAATATAACGAAGTTCTAGGATACCTTTCTTGGGTTTGTCCAAGTCGATAACCTTATGATAATATGTACGACCATCGATGTACCAAGTCCGAATGATTTGGTGAGCATTCTTGTCGAAGTTTAAAAGTTTTTTGATGTAATTAAATTCATCACGGATCTTTTTCTTGACACCAGCACTGACATCAAGGTTAGATAATTCAATTTCAACAGGAGAATCATCAGCATCGCTGACAACAAACTCATTGACAATTTCGTCAATAGCAGAGTCACACTCTGGATGAAGCGCCATATCTCTATAACGCTTGATCAGTTCATATTCATTCCGACCCTGTGAGCCATCGACATCCACATATGTACCAAAATGACCCCCAGCGGCTACCGCTACGGAGTCATCTTGATTTGGTGGGATAGGGGATTGACCCCTATCCTCACCACTTTTATTAATAATAAAACCGAAGAGTTGACTCATCTCAATAGATCTATGTTCCTATAGATCTATTTATTAGATTAGAGAACGATCTTCTTCGAAGTACCAGTTCTGCCAGAGTCGCCAGCATCAAGAGGTCCTGTGGTAGCACCGTCAACTAACCAGTAAGCATACTGGAACTCAACAGTAAACTCTTCAATCTGATCGTTGCTGTCATAAGCAAGATCAATCTGAGATACGTTGGTTGGGAAGCAATGCTTGAGGATGTAAGATCTTAGGATCTGACCACCTTCTTCGCCATGCTTCTCAAGTTGCTTGACAGTAACTTCCGCCATGTAACCATTGGTTTCCTTGGTAGGAATAAAGTTAGGAGCGTAGTTACCTTCGTGGGTGTTCATCGACTCTAACCATGCTTCGAAGTAAGAGCGAATCTTCATGTCCTTATCGTTGAAGAAGGTAGCAGTCCAAGTATCGAAGGTACGATCACCAGCGATCTTGACGGTTCTACCACGGAAAGGAACTTCGATAACACCAAGGTTAGAAGCAGGTAGAGCGGCGGACTTACAAAGTACATCGACAAGAGTTTTGTCGCTTAGTCCAGCAGCTTCCCCACCGCCATCAGCGCCAGGGGTTCCGCCTTCTAGTCCGCCAGTAGGCCATTGAATATCAATGGCGAACATATTGGGCTTTACGCCTTGCCCAATATTAGTGATAAAGTCGTTAATTCTAGTTGCCATTTGTTTTTTCCTCTAATACGTTTGTGAAATTATTAATTATCAAGAACCGATAACTTCACTAAAGGAAACACCCGTCTTAGTTGCCGTTAAGGTAACTGAGATGTAGTTGATAGAACGGGTTGGTTTCATGTAGATTTCAGCAACAAACTCGTTACGATCAATTACCGATGGGGTGTTGTTAGATTCATCACAAACTACGAGGAAGTCGGTCACTCCTCTTCTTGAACGGACTTCGCCTAGGTATGAATTTAAAGCAGAAGCGAAACCAACTCTAGTAGCGGCATCGTTTTGCTCAAATAGTACACCCTTAGCAAGTTGTTCTGCTCTCTTCTGTACAGCGAGGAATAGACGACGAACGTTAATTCTATCGAAAGCAGAAGGTGAGGCGAGAGCGGTCTTATCACCAAACAGGATTACACCTGAACCAGGGAAAGAAACAATTGGGTTAACTCTTGCTTGATAGAGTTCGTCTCTATCAGCTTGACCTGGGTTGTATGCTAGTTTAACAGCATTTCTTAGACCACCACGGTTAGTGCCAGCAGGTGAGTACCAATCTTCCAGAGTAGCAGAAGTGGAAACACAGAGACCAGCAACGTCACCGTTACATGGGATCCAACGATATAGATCGTTGAAGCGATCATACATGTACTTATAACCACTATCAAACATAGCGTATGATGTGGAAGTTAGTTGATTGAAGAAGTTAATTGTATTTGTCTTCTGAGCGTTCTTAGAAAGAGCGCCGCCAGTCGAAGCGACTTGATTTCCTCTGTAAGGAGAAATGAAAGCAACACAATCCTTTCTGTTCTGAGCAACTGCCATGACCGAACCTGCTTTGAGAAGCGTATCGGTTTCGTCTGACATTGAACCACCCATAAGAACAAAGTCTACGGTAGCATCTTCTGTCTCGCTGAAGACTTCATAAGCAGTGTCAATTTCACCAGCGTCGTAATCATAGTCATCAGCACCAGCAGATAGAGTGAAAGCACCACCGCCACCAATCAACTGAAGTTTTCCAGTTACAGCAGATGACTCTTGACCCCATGCTGCTCCAGAACCAGTACCAGTTAGAGTGGCACCAGTGAAGACGTACTCAGAACCTTCGTTAATAGCAGTCTTGTAGTATGCTGCCTGACCTTCAGTTCCCTTACCGTCAGTTAGTTTGGAGAGATAGGTTAGACGCTCGATGATGGTGCCAGCAGTGCCGCTGATATCACCAGTGACATCAACAACAGCAACGTGAACTTCATCATATTCAACTCCTCTAGAAGCAGCGTAAGCAGAAGTGCCAGGGCGAGGACCGATGTTTGAAAGTTTTACACCAGAAACTGTAGCAGAAGCATACCAGCTAGAAGCAGATTCGATAGCGATATCTGGATCAAGAGCAGTTACGGTAACTAGAATGTCAGTACCACCGAATCCCGATCCAGCAGGAAGGTTAATTGTGTCTCCTACAGTATAACCATCACCAGGAGCAAGGAGATTTACGATTACAGCACCACCAGCGCCGCCGCCAGCGTCAGCAACTACAACCTGGAAAACAGCACCATTAACATCAGCAGGTAGTGTGTAAGTGCCAGGAGTTCTACCTGCTTCGATAACTCCATTGTGAGTGAAGGTTCCAATCTCGTTGCCATCTTCAAACGTATCAGAAGTGCTGATCAAAGTATTTGGATCAGCAAGAGCAATAGTGAGTTGTCTTGTAGCAGCGTCCCATGCCATTACATCAGCAGTAGCAGTGCCGCCAGCAGCAAGGTTGAATGAAACAGAAGATCCGATAACAGGGGTGTTGTCCCATCCAGCAGCAAGTGTTAGAACTTGGTCAGGACCACGGTCAACAACAATTACCTTAAGAGAATCGCCCCAGATACCAGGGCTTCTGGCAACAAAGCTTTCGCCAGCACCAAGACCAGCATCCCATTCTGCTTTGTTTAGAACATTGAGAGCAGCGTTTGCTCCAGTGTTAGCAGAGTTGGTGCCAGTTTCGGCACGGACTACAGCGAGTCTGCCGCCGTAGTTAAGGAATTCGGATGCTACAAACCAATCTTCAGCATTGTCTGATTTGGGGGCACCGAATGTATCTAATAGTTCTTTCTGTGAGCTGATAGTTACAATCTCTCCAACGGGACCTCTAGCAAAAGTTGAAGCAAAAGCACCAGTGATAGCACTAGTATTCGTTACAACAGCTGTAGTAAGGTCACGTTCTTTGATTACAATACCAGGCGAGATAAGACTTGCCATGAGTTTCTCCTGAGGTATCCAGATTTAATCTAAAAATATTTATGTTTTTGAACTCCTTGAGTGGGGAAACAAAACATGAACATCACCAATCAGGATAGTCCCACATCGAAGTCAGATCGTTTCTTTTTCTAGATTCTATTACTCTTTTGACAGTACACAATTTACATTCGTATGAATATGCTGACGCTACAGTTGCTCTATCTTTTCTTGTTAAGTAAAAATCATCCATCAAACTTTTGGTCTTGCCACAACTACGGCAAGTTCTTTCCTTGAATATTAAATGATCTAGAGAAAACTGATCTTCTAAATTCATTATCGATAGTCCCACATGTATCCTACTTCTTCTTGAGTATCTCCATACCAGACTGTACCATCCGTAACAAATCCTTCGTCACCCTCTAGACCTGTAGTGATAAACCCAAATGGTGCCATGTCTTGTTCAATTTGATTTTTCTGCTCATCGTAGATACGCTGACGGATATCATTGTCAGTCATTTCTTTAAAGTAATCTTGCTGGACCAACCAAGCAAAAATAACCATACACATTACAAGGTCATCGTGGAATCCATCATCTGCTTCGAATGATTGTTTCTTCTGGATAAACGTAGTCAACTCATTAATAATGTCATAGTCATTAAAGATAAGTTTGTCATCCTCAACGATCTGCTTGAGGTTGGCACACCCTACCTTCTTGACGGTCACACTCATCTTAACGCCGAGTTGTGTTTTGTTGCCAGAGAATCCTTGTCCAACAATTTGACCAGCACGTCCCCTCATGGCACACATAAGAACGTTAGGATACTCTAGATCAAAGTTCAAAATGGAAGCTACTTGATCTCCAATGTCATTCACTTCACACAGAACCCAGGCATTGTTGTATCCCCTAGCAACATCATTAATGACGCTAGGAAAGAGCATGGGTTTAATTTCATTGTTCCTGTACTTTGCTACAATACGATAAGGAACGGTAGTAATATCATACACAATGAAAGCAGAATAGTCGCCACCGATGCCACGACTAACGTCAACTGTCATTAAGTATTCAGCTTTTTCTTTTGGTTTTTCATACACATCCAAACCTTTGTTTCTAGTAATAGGTTCTTCAAACACTAGTGCCTTGAGTTTGGCAGCAGAAATCAATGTATCAACCGATCCCAGGAATTCACACTCAAACTCTTGTGTGAACTGACGCTGAGACGTGTTTTTAATTGTTTGTTCTTTCCACTTGGCATCCCTACCAGGAACCTGTGACCAGTGGACTTCATGATATGTGTATCCGTTTCTACCAGCAACAGCATCTTGCCACATCTTATAGAAGTGGTTCATACCCTGTGGGGTAGAGATGATGATTACTTTTGTTTTTGTACCAGAAGTAATAGTAGGATAAACAGAGGCAAAGAACGACTCAGCAATGTGATTCGGGACGAACGCGAACTCGTCGAGAAAGATGATGTTAAACGACATACCTCGGACAGCACTTGCAGACGTAGAAGCTGCCAATATCTTACTGCCATTTTCTAATTCGATGTTACCTTTGTTCCATACTACCACACCTTGCTGGATCCACTTAGGTAAGTTTTCATATGCTGTAGCCAAACGTGCTAACAGGTCACGTGAAGTGGATGCTTTGTTTGCCAGGATACCTACATTAACATTGTCATTAAACAAAATATAATGCAGCAAATAAGATACCACAGTAGTAGACTTACCAGTCTGTCGTGGTAACTTAGCAATGTTAAATCTGTTGTAGTGAAACTTCTCGATTAACTCTTCTTGGAAGTCCCACATTTTAAATGGCACTAGACCTTCATCAAGTGAAACGATCTGTACGTAGTTCTTAGTGAAATATACAGGATCTTCTTTACACTTTAAATATTCTTCAATCTGTTCCTTGGTAAAATCAATTTTTACATTCGCTTTTTTTAGAAGCGGATTACCAAGATAGACATCATCTCCAGCAGCCATCACATATTATTCGCCTAGAATTATTTATCCCTCATATCTTTGTCCATCTCTGGACCATTCTTATCCAGATCTTCCATACGTTTTGCCCAAGTGTCTCCACCTTCAGCACCACGCTTGGGGTTAATACACTGAAAGTTTCCTAACTTATTACAAACAAGACCAGCAAGATCTAACTCGTTTCCTAACTTACCAGTACCAGACCAGTAGTGCTGTCCGTTAATCCAAACCGCACCACACTTCGGACATTCTGCCCTAGTCATACTAAGGTCAGATAATTCTTTGTCTGATTCCATTTGATTAGTCCGTAGTGTTACACTAGTATAGTGTATCTAGCAAAAAATAGTGTAAACTTAAGCTACGATTTATACGTAATATGACAATATGAAGATAAAATAAAAGTTATTTGTCTTCTAGTTCTCTTAGGTATTCGGTCCACCAATCAGGATCTTTTTTCATTTTCCACTTGGGAACAGGAAGACCTTGCTCAGAATACCACTCCTGAATTGCTTCATTGATAATCTGTGCTACTTCCATATTCCTCTTCCTCTTCATCAACGTCAGCATATGGATTCTCCACGAAGGGTCCTCGTTTTCGTAGAGGTTCTTTTCTGACATAATCCGCCTCAGTATTAACTGCTTCAACCCACACAGCAAGTTTCATCACAATGAAAATAATGATAAGGGGTGTAAAACACCCGACTAAAATTACGGGGTTCATTTGTGACTCCTAGAGAAAGGTTCCCAGTGTTCCCAATTATATTTATGGACTGCCCACATGCCTAAGATGGGAACGAATACAAGTAAGAATCCCATGACACCTAAGCACCATGGGCGTTCCATTACTGCTCTTGCTATATGTCCTAATTGATGCATCATTGATCGAAAAGTGATACTACAAATAAAAATACGCCAAAACTACACATGAAAATAAGTATACCTATTTGAACTTCCATGTCTCCCAAGGGTCTGGATTGTGGACACATGAGTTTGGATGTGCCCATTTCTTTTCATCAGTCATAGCCAGTTGATGTCTCAATCTTCTGATCTCTTCTTTCAACCAACGGTTTTCAGATTCTAATTCTTTGATTCGATCCATAACGCTCTAAAGTATCTGTCAACATGATTCAAGTCATCCAATGGTGCGATCTCTTCATGTAACGCCCAACCTAAACAAAAGTCAGACATTTCTTGAGTCACCTTTGGTGGTGTATACATTCTAGCAAACGATGACATAGCAAACCAATACCGCCTCTTAGTGAGCGGTTCCATTTCCTTTGTACATATCGGTGTCATAGTATCCACCCTTTCTAGCGCCGAAG
>Ga0255766_10000949_pt1 | contig 26557 bp, 29 predicted proteins | sample 071ome_23_FD_179966 | JGI IMG/M metagenome (GOLD analysis project Ga0255766, IMG submission 179966) | Coastal salt marsh microbial communities from the Groves Creek Marsh, Skidaway Island, Georgia - 071403BT metaG (version 2) | ecosystem: Environmental > Aquatic > Marine > Intertidal zone >...
GTGTTCTGACCAGTACGCGGAAAGCAAAAAAGGCCGGCATTCGCCGGCCTTTTTTCATCCCTGGTGATTCTGTGCTCAATCCAGCAGGATCAGCCGGGTGCTCATCCACACCAGCACCAGTGTGACCAGCACCACCAGGAGCGCCAGCAGCGTATACAGCGCCAGCACGATGCGAGAGCCCAGTCGGGTCAGGAAATCATCGTGGGGCAGCACCGGGGGCGGAATGCGGCGGAACAGGTTCAGGAAGGCATACAGCATCATGCCCCACAGCACGAGCACCAGGGCGGGCTCCAGCCAGGCACTGTAGCGTGACGGGTCCCCCAGCAGGCTCAGCAGCACCCCGGCGAAACCAAGGGCGGCGAGCAGGATGGCGATCGGCCCTGCCCATTGCAGGCGGCAGGCCAGTTTGTGCAGCAAGAACAACACGATCAAATCCCGGGTATAAAAAAACCTGCAGCAAGACTGCAGGTTTTTTGGCCGGTGCGCAAATCGCGCGCGAGCTTGCTCAGTCTTCGATATGAACGACCAGAAGATCGCAGCTGGTACCGTGGGTGACACTGGATAACCTCGAGCCGAACAGCAGCTCCCAGCCATGACGCCCATGGCCGCCCATGATGATCAGGTCGGCATCGATGGATTTGGCCAGTTCCCGGATTTCACGGGCAGGCTGGCCCAGCACGGCATGTAGCCGGCTTTCCGAAATACCGACATTGGTGCCCATCTCCCGCAGGTTCGACTTGGCCTGCTTGGTGACTTCTTCATGAAGGCCTTCGATGTCGACGCTGGTCACTTCCACCGCATAACCCACGGCAATGGGCTCGATGACATGCACCATGCTCAGTTCAGCACCGTTTTGCTTGGCGATGGTCCTGGCCTTGTCCAGGATCATGGCCGAATCCTTCGTCAGGTCCACGGCCACCAGAATATTCTTGTAGAGTGACATTCGGTTTCCCCCTGTTGGGTCGTGCTTTTGCCAATTCAGTGGAGAGATTACGCGCCGGGACAACAAGAGGACTTGATCTGGCGCAAACACCGCAAAAGCCCGGAGCGGGATGAAAGCGGACTGGCAGCCTGTTACCATGCGCCCGTGAAAATTCAAGCCAAAACCGCCGTGACGGGCCAGGCGGACAGACGGTAGAAGGCACCATGACAGACACTAACGACAAACCGACCGGCTGGCTGCAGCTGGTGGCTGGCAGCAATGACCAGGGCATGCCGATCATGGAGAAGCTGCCGGTGCGCATCCTTGAGCTGGGCCAGTTCGAGTTGCTGCGTTCCCCCCTCTTTGTCCGTGACCTAGCCGCCGGAGATATTTTCACCGTGGAAGACAGTAACCCGGCCGACTACCGGGTCCTGCGCCGCAGCGGTAATCTGGCCATTCGCGTGTTCCGTAAAGAGAACATCAGCCTGTTGGAACAAAACCTGACGCCGGAAGTGGAAAAGCAGGGCGGTTCGCTGGACCTGCAAACCGACCGGGCCCTGGTCTACAGCATCCATGTCAATGTCGGTTTTGCTGATATCGAGCGGCTCTTTGATGGCATCATGGCCAATTACACCGACTCGGTCTGGTATTATGGCAACATCTACGATCGGGAAGACGGCACCACGCCACTGCACTGGTGGGACGCCTTCCTGAATGAAATCTGATAGCTAGAATAAAATTGATATGTTGATCGTTATTTCACCAGCAAAAACACTCGACCTGGAATCCCCCTACAAGGCTCCCACGCTGACCCAGCCGGAATTCCTCACGGATACCCGCAAGCTGGTCAAAGTGATGCGTGGCTACTCGGCGGAAGGCCTGGGCAAGCTCATGCATACCAGTGAAGCCATCAGCACCCTAAACGAGGCGCGGTTCAAGCAGTGGAAAACCCCGTTCAATGAGGCCAATTCACGCCCGTCCATCTTCACCTTCAAGGGTGATGTCTACACCGGGCTGGAGATCGAGAACTTTTCCGCCGCCGACCTGAAATACGCCCAGAAACACCTGCGTATTCTGTCCGGGCTTTATGGCGCGCTGAAACCGCTCGACCTGATGCAGGCTTACCGGCTGGAGATGGGAATTGATCTGCAAAATGAGCGTGGCAAGAACCTGTACGCGTTCTGGGGCGACAAGATCACGAAGCACATCAACAGTGAGATGAAAGCGGCCAGCGACGACCTGCTGGTCAACCTGGCGTCCAATGAATATTTCAACGTGCTGGATAAAAAGCGGATCGAGGCTGACATCGTGACACCGGTGTTCAAGGATTACAGCAACTGCAAGTACAAGGTGATCAGCTTCTTTGCCAAGAAAGCGCGTGGCCGGATGGCCGCGTGGATTCTGCAGAACCGGGTTGAGGACCCGGCGGCCTTATCCGGCTTTGACCGTGATGGCTATACCTTCAGTAAAGGGGATTCGACAGCGGCTAAACCGGTCTTTTTACGCAAGCCATAAACCGGGTTTGCGCCTACACGCCGATCCTGTTCAGGGCATTGATGAATTCACGCCGCAGGGCGGCAGCTTTCGGGTGTTCCTCTTCCACTTCTTGCAATAACAGCTCGGCTGTTTCCGTGAAACTGGCGGGAGGTTTCAGGCCTTCCCATTCACTCAATTCACTTTTCATGCGCGCTAGCGCGGCTTCCTGCTGCGGGCTGGTCTCGCTGTCCGCAACCTTTTCATGCAATTGTGTGATGAGACCGGCAATGTGGCTTTTTGGCCTTATTTTGATTTTCCGTGATTCTGGTAGATTGAGCGTATCGTATTATCGCGTGACCCTATTGTGTTATGTCAAAACCCTTCTCCGAGGCCTGTGAGAACAACAAGGTCCCCATACTTGCCGTGATCAGCGGCTATTTTTCAGCTGGCGATACCATCCTTGAGATTGGCAGTCTGACCACCCAGCATGTGCAGTATTTTGCCAGGCAGATGCCCAGGGTGACATGGCAACCCTCCGACATTAAAGCCAACCTGGAGACGGTCCGGGCCGGGCTGGCCGGGGTCGACCTGGACAATATCCTGCCGCCCCTGCCACTTGATGTCACCGATGACTCCTGGCCACTGGTGATGGCTGATGGCGTTTTCAGTGCCAATACGCTGCATATCATGCCCGAATCGCACATTGGCCGGTTCTTCCGGGGTGTCGGCACCGTGCTGGCGCCCCAGGGGCACCTGTGCGTGTATGGACCGTTCAACTACAACGGCGAATACACCAGTGAAAGCAATGCGCGTTTTGACCAGTGGCTTAAAGCCCAGGGCCGCCATGGCGGTATTCGGGATTTTGAAGTGGTGAACGCGCACGCAACCCAGGAAGGCCTGGTGCTCGTGTCCGATCATGAAATGCCTGCCAATAACCGTATGCTGGTCTGGCAGAAAAGGCTTAACTATTTTCCTGTCTGAACGGCAGGTAGTTGGCCGCTTCCTGCTGGTAACGGCGCACATAATCGGCTTCCTCATCCAGAAAGCGCCTGATGGCCGCATCAAAATCAGGATGGTCTATCCAGTGGTTTGACCAGGTCAGCACCGGCTCAAAGCCGCGCTGGATCTTATGCTCGCCCTGGGCGCCGGAATCAAAGCGCTGCAGTCCTTTTTCAATACAGTAATCAATGCCCTGGTAGTAGCAGGTTTCAAAATGCAGGAACTGGTACTCCTCGGTGCAACCCCAGTAGCGGCCGTACAGGGTATCGCTGCCAATGAAACTGAGCGCGCCGGCAATATACTGCCCGTCTTTTTTCGCCATCACCAGTAGCAAGCGGTCGGGCAAGGCGCGACCAATCAGGGTGAAGAACTCTTCGGTCAGGTACGGCGCCCGGCCCCGAACGAAATAGGTACTCTGGTAAAACCGGTAGAACTGCTGCCAGTGTTCGTCCGTGATATCCCCCCCGGTGAGCATGTCAAACGTGATACCGGCATCGACAATTTTCTGGCGCTCCTTGCGCAGGTTCTTGCGTTTGCGGGAGCTGAAACGGACGAGAAAGTCGTCAAAAGTCTTAAAGCCCTTGTTAAACCACTGGTACTGGCAGCCCACGCGGGATTGCATGCCCAATTCGGCAAAGGCGGCGCATTCGGCTTCCTCGGGAAACAGCAGATGCCAGCTCGAGGCCTTCAGGCTTTGTGCCTGCTTCGGGATGTAGTGACTGATCAGGCGCCTGATTTCCGTCACATCTTCGCCAGGGGCCATGCACAGGCGCGGTCCCGGGCAGGGGGTAAACGGAATGGCCGAGACCAGCTTGGGGTAATAGTTCATGCCATGGCGCTGGTAGGCATCGGCCCAGGACCAGTCAAACACATACTCTCCGCTGGAGTTATCCTTGAGGAATAGCGGCAGCAAGGCGACAGCCTCTGACGTCCCGGTGTCGGTTTCTCTTTCAACGACAGCATGAAAGGGCTGCCAGCCAGTCATGGCGGTGGTGCTGCGGCTGTCTTCCAGCGCCAGAAAAAACCCGTGCTGCAGGAAGGGGTAGGCGTCACCGGCCAGGGCGTTCCAGGTTTCAGGCGCGATCTCCCGAATGCTGGTCAGGAAGCGCAGATGCATGGTGGGTGGGGATTCAGTTGGCAAGAAAACTCCGGTTGCCGGGTCAATCAAAAACACTGGTGGTCATTGTAATCATCTCAGGGCGCATTCTGTAGGTCGGTATCGGGCGTAGCCCGTTTGCCGACATGACGATCAGGCTGAATGGATGCCGGATGACGGCCGCAGACGGCCTGTTCCGGCCTACCACGGACTTACTGTGCAGGCCGCCTTCCGGCAAATTTTCCGGTCATGTCTTGCGACACGTGCAGCCTTGTCTCTCAATGATTTAGAATGTGTGTCATCCAGACCCAGCCATGCCCGAGAATGTTTCATCCCATTGCCCATAACGGCCTCCCATGACCACTGACCTCCAGCACATCAACAAAGTCTCAGTCCATGGCGGTCACAGCGGACAATTCTGCCACCATGCCAGCGACCCGCTGGAGGATATCATTCGCGCTTACATTGCCGAAGGCTTTGCCTGGGTTGGCATCACTGAACACATGGCGCCCCTGAGTGATGCGCTACGTTATCCGGATGAACAGGCCGATGGACTGACAGCTGACTTCCTGCTGCAACGCTTTCGTGACTACTTTTGCGAATGCCGCCAGCTGGCGGATAAATACCGAAACGACATCGAGATTCTGACCGCCTTTGAAACAGAGACCTACGCCGGTTCGGCCGCTTTCGTACACCAGCTCGTCAATGAGCTGAAACCGGACTACCTGGTTGGCTCGGTGCATCACGTCAATGACATCTGTATTGATTATGATGAGGCCCATTTCCAGCAGGCCGTGGCCAGTACCGGTGGTGTGGAAGCCTTGTACTGTGCCTACTTCGATGCTCAGTATGCCATGCTGGAGGTGCTTAAACCGGCGGTGGTCGGACACTTTGACCTGATTCGCAAGTTTGATCCGGACTACATGGACACCCTGCACCTGCCCGAGGTCGAAACTCGCGTGGCACGCAACCTCGCTTTCATTGCCGACCATGACCTGATCCTGGACTTCAACCTGCGTGGCTTCGACAAGGCGACCGAGCAGTACCCGAGCATGCCGGTGCTGGCCGAAGCCATTGCCCAGAACATTGCCATCGTGCCGGGTGATGACTCCCATGGTGTGAGTTCAGTGGGACGCAATTATGCGCGCGGGGTGAAAATCCTGCAGTCACTGGGCGTGGATACCCGGTGGCGCAAACCGCAACTGATCCATTATTCGTGACCTGATTTACCGCATCACCTGCCAGGAGAAGCCGATGCCTCATTACCAGGGAAGCTGCCATTGCGGCGCCGTGACATTCAGTTTTGATGCCGATGAAATCACGTCGGGTCTCAGCTGCAACTGTTCCTATTGCGAGCGCCGCGCCGCCATCATGCTCAATCCGCCCCTGGCCGATGCCAATCTCAAGCGCGAAATCGATGGCGATGCCCTGTCCTGCTACCAGTTCGGCAACCAGGCCGCCAAACACTACTACTGCAATCGCTGTGGTATCTATACATTCCATGAAAGCAGCCGTAAGCCGGGCTATTTCCGCGTCAACCTCGGTGCGGTCGACGGCGTGGACTCCTTCGGGCTGGAGCGGGAAGTCTTCAACGGAAGAGAGTTGCTCTAGAAGAGGCTGGAGGCAAGAGGCCAGGACGACTCGTCCGGCTACAGGTATCGCCCGCAGGGCCGCCATCCGGCAATCAAAGAAACAGGCTTTAAAACCCTGAACTTCCCGAAAAAACTTGACCAGATTTTGCTCGGGATCATCCTGTTCTTGTCTTGTTTCTAGCTTCTTGCTTCGTTTACGGGATAAACAAATCCACCACGGTGAAAAAGAAAATCACCATACCCACGTCATGATTGTTCAGAAAGGCCCGAAAGCAATCCTTCGGGTGTCGCTTCCAGATCAGGAATTGCTGGTAGGCAAACAGGCAGGCGGCCAGAAACAGGCCAAACTGAAACCAGCCGCCGAGCGCAAAGTGCTTGGCGCTCAGTGACATCGTCAGCAGGAAGAACACCATCAGCATGCCGATCACGAAGCGATCGGCTTCGGCGAAAAGGATTGCGGTCGATTTCACGCCGATCTTAAGGTCATCTTCCCGATCCACCATCGCATATTCCGTGTCATACACCACCGTCCAGATGAAGTTGGCGGTATACAGCAGCCAGGCATAGACGGGCAGCTCACCGGTCTGGGCGGTGAAAGCCATCAGCCCACCCCAGGAAAAGGCCGCCCCCAGGAACAGCTGGGCCAGGTGCGTGAAGCGCTTCATGAAGGGATACAGCAGCGCCAGGCCGAGCCCACCAAAAGACATGTAGATCGTCAGGCGATTGGTGAACAGCACCAGGATAAAGGCCAGCACACATAACAGGGCACACAGGATGAGCGCTTCCTTGCCGGTAATACGGCGTGTGGCCAGCGGCCGCTCCCGGGTGCGTTCGACATGGCCGTCAAAGTCGCGATCGGCAAAGTCGTTGATACAGCAACCGGCAGCGCGCATGAGGGTGGTGCCCAGGACAAAGATCACGAGCAGATCCAGATCGGGTATGCCGCCGGCCGCAATCCACAGACACCACAGGGTCGGCCAGAGCAGCAGGAAAATACCAATCGGCCGGTCCATGCGCGCCAGGCGCCAGTAATCCGGGAGGTGGGCATGGACATGGGGAAAGCGCTGCGCGAAAGCACGGTCAAGGCGGCCAGCGATGCTGCCAAACCAGGTCCGGCATCTCGCCAAGTAGCGGGTGTCGGCCATGGCGCTAGTCAAAGTCGGGTGTTGTCATGGTGGCGAGCATTATAGTCAGAGCCCGCGCGGCGTTGCTAATTAAAAGCCGCACTGGTTAAATAAATCAGCAGTGGCCTTTCCATGCAGGAGATTCCTGACGCCCATGCCAACACTCAAGCTTCATTGGCAAATTCTGATTGCCATCCTGCTCGCCGCAGTAGCCGGTACCCTGACGGGCACGCAAGGCAGTCTCTTTGGCGTGACCTTCTACAGCGCCTACGATTTTGTCGGCACCCTGTTCATGAACGGGCTGCGCATGATCATCGTGCCGCTGGTGATGGCCTCCATCATTGTCGGTATTTCCAGCCTAGGCAGTGGCAGCGACCTCGGGCGCCTGGGCGGCAAGACCATCCTCTTTTATGCCTTCTCCAGCACCATGGCCATTCTCATCGGGCTGCTGTTCGTGAATATCTTTACCCCGGGCATTTCCGGCGGGGAGCCGGTCGGGGATGCGCTGAACCTGTCCCTGGACAATGCCGATGTTGCCTCGGCCGTGGCGAGCGTGGAAGGCCGCAGCGGTGGCGATATCGTGCAGATCTTCATTCGCATGATCCCGACCAATATCGTGGCCGCTGCCGTGAACGGCGAAATGCTGGGCCTGATTTTCTTCAGCCTCGTGTTTGGTTTCTTCATGACCCAGATACCGGCCAGGCAAAGTGAAGTCCTGGTCGACTTCTGGCGCGGTATTTCCGAGACCATGATGAAGATCACCCTGTGGATCATGAAGTTCGCGCCTTATGGGGTGTTCGGACTCGTGGCGGAAACCGTCGCCTCCACCGGCTTCGCGGCTTTCCGGCCACTGCTGCTGTTCTTCATCACGGTCATGCTGGCCTTAGCCACACATACCTTCATAGCCTTGCCGCTGGTGCTGAAATACGTGGCCAAGGTGCCGCCTTACCGGCATCTGAAAGTGATGGCACCGGCCATGCTGACGGCTTTCTCCTCGGCCTCTTCAAGCGGCACCCTGCCGCTGACCATGGAGTGTGTCGAGAAAGGCGCCGGTGTCAGCGAACGCACCACCAGTTTCGTGCTGCCGCTGGGTGCGACCATCAACATGGATGGCACGGCCCTCTATGAATGTGTGGCGGCGATCTTCCTGGCCCAGGCCTATGGCCTGGAAATGACTTTTACCACCCAGTTCACTGTGGTGCTGATCGCGCTACTGACCTCCATTGGCGTGGCCGGTATTCCTGCTGCCAGCCTGGTGGCGATTACGGTCATCCTGACGGCTATTGGATTGCCGGTGGAGGCGATAGGCTTGCTGCTGGTGACCGACCGCATCCTGGACATGTGCCGCACGTCGGTCAATATCTTCAGTGATTCCTGCGGCGCCGTGGTCATCGCCAAGAGTGAAAAGGAAACGGGTATCCTAGAAGGTCCCTGATCCTGATCGGAGAAAAGCGCCGCTTCAGCGACTAAGCGTTTTAAAAATCCTTGCGCACAAGCCGGTGCGGCCCCACGACGGCCCCATTAAATTCCTGGTCACCAATCAGGTAATCCGCCTTGAGGTAGAAATCCAGCGCCGTAATGCGGGCATTGGCCCATAGGTAGTCGGCCTGCTGTTCCCGGGCGAGTGTTTCCACAGCCTTCAGCAGCGCATGACCATGGCCCTGTCAACGCAGTGCTTCCGCAATGGCCAGCGCGCAAAACCGATAGCCATTACCGGCTTCATGGCCGGCCAGATCTTCCCGGTACAACGACACGATGCCCTTGATCTCGTTCAGCAGAAAAGCCCCCAGGTGCACCGTGATGGCATCACTGTCGCCTGGAAACACACAGGTCTCCACCGGCTGGTGTGGTCGCAGCAGGGCAAGCCTGAAAGGCAGCATGTCAGTGGTCCTAACAGCCTGGATAATCCATGAAGTCGTCATGGCATGACCTGCAAAACCCGCTTCCCCGAAAAAAGATCAGCCAGCCTACTCAATAAGGCCTTCTCCAGGCGAATGGGGTTGGCGACATAAAAGCCCTGGTTGTTAGGACTGATCACCGACTTATACTGGCATAGGCCCGGTTGATGAACATGTCGGGTGAGCCCCAGCTGGCATCAAAGTCGGCGGTCGGCCTGGCGGCTATTACCTCATCCAGTGAAGCCCCATCGTCAATCAGGGCGGCAATGCGATCACGAATGATGGACAGCGTCTCAACATAATCCTGAAGACGCTCGTAACCGGCCACAGCGCCATGGCCTGGTATGACAACAGTGCCCGAATCGATTTCGGCCAGCACCGCCTCACAGAAACGGATCAGGCCCGGCAGGCTGCCGCCATTGTCGGCATCGATGAAGGGATAGCCGCTGTTGTTGAACACATCACCCAGGTGCACAGCGTTGTCACCGCGGAAAATCACGGCCGTGTCACCGGTGGTGTGCGCTTCGCTGTAGTGAAACAGGTCGATCTGCTGACCGTTGATATGACATGACATGTGATCGTCATAGGCAATCACGGGCAGTGCCGCAGGCGGAAAAGCCGGCTGCTCGCCGACCTGGAACACCAGGTTGATGCGATTGTCCTGCAAGAGCATGCGGCGGGAATTGGCCTAGGCCACGCTCCAGGTATCCTCGGGTCCCAGGGCCTTGTCGCCATCAGCGTGGTCGAAGTGCCAGAGGGTGTTGATGACAAAATCGATGTCATTGCCACCCAGTGCCTGAATGCTGTCCTTGTAGAGCGGCGCCATGCTTGGAGACAGGTCATCCACGATCAGCAGGCCGTCCTCGCCAATGGAGGCGGCAATATTGCCGGCTACTTCACCAATACCGAACAGGACATGCAGCTGGTCGGTGACGGACATAACATCTCTACGGCGTTCTTCGGCGGCCTGGATCGAAGAAAGGGTGAAGGCCAGGTGGTGACGTCACGTGCGCGGATAAAACGCTGCCACGACGGTTCCGTCAGAAGTGCCAGCATGAACGGTGAGTCTTCCTGGGTGAGTTCGCGCAGAAGAATACGATCAGTGGGTGGGGGCATCTTGTCAGGTTTAACAGGACGACTTCAGGTCCTCGAACATCAGGTAATGGGTCTTTGCCATGCCTTGGTCGCTGTAGGTGCGCTGCGCGGCTTGGTTGTTGTGTTCCACGTAAAGCCGGAAGCCCGCCACATCGGGTTTGCTCTGTGCCTGCTGTTGCACATGACCATACATGGCCCTGAACACCCCCTGGCGCCGAAAGGCCTGGTCGACATAGACACTCTGCAGCCACCAGATTACGCCGTTACGCCAGTCACTCCATTCATAGGTGATCATCAGGCAACCGACCACCTGGCCATCGGCTTCGGCCACGGTATAAAAACCCAGGTCGGGCGTATTGAGCAGGCGGGTAACCCCTTTGAGGACCGTGTCGGGATCCAGCGCCAGAGCCTCGGTTTCCTGCGCCAGCGCGATATTGAAGCCGGCAATGACTGCCGCATCTTCCCGCCTAGCCTGGCGCAGGGTCAGCGCCGACATCAGGCGGGCATGTGCCGATAGACGGCGCGCTCGTGGGAGAAGGCCTTGAAGCCGAAGTGGCCGTGGTAGCTGCCCATGCCGCTGCCGTTGACGCCACCGAAGGGCAGGTTGTTTTCCAGGTAGTGGGAGAACACGCCGTTGATGGTGACGCCACCGGAGGAGGTTTTCTTCAGTACCTTGTCGATGCTCGCCTCATTGTTGCTGTACACATACAGTGCCAGCGGCTTGTCGCGCTGCTCGATGTACTCGATGACCTCGTCGATGTTCTCGTAGGTCATCACGGGCAGCACCGGCCCGAAAATTTCTTCCTGCAGGATTTTCATGTTCGGTGTGACATCTGTGAGCATGGTGGGTTGCACGGTCAGGTTGGCTTCTTCCAGCTTGCCGCCGGCTGCCACCCTGGCACCATTGGCGACAGCATCTGTGAGGAGTCCCTTCACGCGATTGAAGTTCTGCGAGTTGACGATCTGGGCGATGTTGTCAGTCTTGAACTGACCAGCCTCGTCATAAAGGTTTTCCTGCACCTTCGCCTTGAAGGTTTCGACCAGCTTGTCCCGCTGGTCGCTTTTCACGAAAACGTAGTCCGGACAGATGCAGGCCTGACCGCCATTGAACTGTTTGGCGCCGGCAAGATCGGTGGCGATCTTCTCGATGTCTGCGCCTTCATCCACGATCACCGGCGACTTGCCGCCCAGCTCCAGGGTGACGGAAGCCAGGTGTTTGGCTGCGGCAGTCATGACGATCTTGCCGACGCGTGTGCTGCCGGTGAAGAAGATGTGATTAAAAGGTTGCTCCAGCAGTGCTGTAGCGACACTGACATCGCCTTCAAACAGGGCAACTTCCTGCTCATCAAACACTTTCCGAATGATCTTGCCGGCAATGCTGGCCGTGTTGGGACACAGGTCGGTGAGTTTGACCATGCAGCAGTTGCCGGCGGCAATGGCGGCGGCCAGCGGGCCGAAGGTCAGGCCTAGCGGAAAATTCCACGGTCCGAGAACCAGACATACACCACGGGCCTCATAGACGATCTGCGCCTTGTCATTGGGATTCATAGAGGTGGCCACGTCCACCGGCTGCATCCAGTCGTCCAAGTTGTCGATATTGCGCTGGATGTTGGCAATCACACCGCCGACCTCTGTCATCTGCACTTCCTGCGCCGGCTTGCGTGTGTCTTGCTGTACGGCGGCAATGATGTCATTGCCATAGGCTTTGACGGCATCGACCAGTTTCTGCAGTTTGGCCTTGCGCTCCGCACTCGTGGAAGCCTTGGTGACCCATTGGTGTTTTTGCTGAAGGGCGAAGATGCGTTGGATATCGGCTGAATTGGACATGGGAACCCCAGATTGTGTGTGTCATGTTATGGGAAGGGATTATACGGGAGAGTGGAGCGGAAGGTTTAGAAGGCTGCCGTCTGCTGAATAACGGCGAGGGGCGTTTCGGAGCGTTAGCCCCGAATAGACCCTGACAACCACGCCTCCCAGCTAATAGTCCGGCCGGGATAACCCGGGTGCTTGAAAGGCCAGGCATCCGAAACCCACCGGGTCACGGTGTCAAAGAGCAACGGGTCATAACCCAGGTCCAGCACATCCGCACGTACCCACATGGTGATTTGCGCATCGAAGTCCGAATGGCCACTGGGGAAAATATACAGACACCCCAGCACGCGGGTTTCATCGGGAGAGACCACGGTATAGGCAAAGGACGAGCGGATCTGGAATTCTTTCTGGTGCCAGCCCAGGTCGATCAGGTCCTGCTCCAGTGTCAGATCAGCTTCAGGCCAGGTGGAATTGGGGCCGAAGATACCCTGAAGATGATTCAGGCTGGACATGACAGCGTCGTAGTCTTTGATGACGTCGTTGACGGTCAGAGTGCGGATTCGGAAATGGTCGTTCTCTAAAACGATGGGGATTTCAAAGTCTGCGGGAATGAACGATTTGGTGCCAGGCAAGGTTGAGACTGATTCATTCACAAGATGATCCTTATTGATTGTTCGCGGCTAAAGTCGCGCCTACATGGGGCATATGCTATCAGACGTGGCCGTATTGTTCGGAACCCGCCAGCCAGCGCTTGATCAAGGGTTCGATGAGATCGGGTCGTTCGGCTTTGAGTGTTTCGGCCCAGAGTTTGATCTTCGGTTGCAGGTGGGCGTCCCTGAGCAGGTCGGCCATCTTGAATTCCATGAGACCGGTTTGTCTGGTGCCTAGGACTTCGCCGGGGCCCCTGATTTGCAGGTCTTTTTCCGCGATGAAAAAACCGTCGTTGCTCTGACGCATGATGGACAGGCGTTCCTTGGCGATCGTGGACAGTGGTGATTTGTAGAGTAGCACGCAGTGGCTTGCGGTGGCGCCGCGGCCGACCCGGCCTCTGAGCTGGTGCAGTTGCGCGAGGCCGAGGCGTTCAGGGTTTTCGATGATCATGAGGCTGGCGTTGGGCACATCCACGCCGACTTCGATGACGGTGGTGGCGACCAGCAGTTGCAGTTGACCGGCCTTGAAGGCCTGCATGATGTCGGCTTTTTCCTTTGCTTTCATGCGGCCATGAATAAGGCCGATGCCGATGCCGGGCAGCCTTTGCTGCATGTCGGCGTAGGTGGCTTCGGCGGCCTGGCATTGCAGAGCTTCACTTTCTTCGATCAGGGTACAGACCCAGTAGGCCTGACGACCGGCGCTGCAGGCATGGCGAATGCGCTCAATGATGTCATCGCGCCGCGAATCGGCAGCGAGGATAGTGTTCACCGGGGTGCGGCCCGGTGGCAGTTCGTCGATGATGGAGCTGTCGAGATCGGCGTAGGCGCTCATAGTGAGTGTGCGCGGAATGGGTGTCGCCGTCATGATGAGCTGGTGCGGATAGACGTTGTTGTGGTTTCCCTTTTCACGTAATGCCAAACGCTGGTGGACACCGAAGCGGTGTTGTTCGTCCACTACGATCAATCCCAGTTTGGCAAAAGTCACTTCCTCCTGGAACAGGGCATGGGTGCCTACACAAATTTGTGCTCGGCCACTGGCCATATTCTGCAGCACTTCACTGCGGGCTTTTCCCTTCACCTTGCCGCTCAGGTAAACGATCTCGATATTGAGTGGGCGCAGTAGGGCATCGAGATTGAGAAAATGCTGTTCGGCGAGAATTTCTGTCGGCGCCATGATGGCGGCCTGGTAGCCGTTGCTCACCGCTATCAGCGCGGCCATGACCGCGACCAGGGTTTTGCCGGAGCCGACATCGCCCTGCACCAGGCGCAGCATCGGTGTTTCGCGCGCCATGTCGCGGGCGATCTCGGCACTGACCCGTTGCTGGGCGTTGGTGAGCTGGAACGGCAGGACCGTGAGGAAGGCGGCCTGCAGGCCGCTTTCGTCTATTAATGATGGCCCGGCGTGACGATCAGCCTGTTCGCGCAACCGGCGCAAGCAGAGATAGTGGGCAAGCAGTTCTTCAAACGCCAGGTGCATCTGGGCCGGGTGCGTGCCGTCCTGCAGTTGTTCGAGCGAGGCATCCACGGGCGGACGGTGCAGATACACCAGGGCGTCTTCCAGGGAAATGAACCCCAGCTCTTTTCTCAGGGTATCCGGCAACAGGTCGGGCAGCGCCCTGGATTTGGCGAGCAGGTTGAGCGCCTGTTCAGCCAGCGCCCGCAGGCGCGCCTGGTGCAGGCCATCCGTAGTGGGATAGATCGGAGTGAGACGATCATCCAACGCGGCGGTGTTGCCGGCCAGCACCGTGTATTCAGGATGGTAAAGCTCAACGCCACTCTTGCCCCAGCGGCCTTCGCCAAAACAGCGAATGCGCGCGCCGTCACTGAGCGCATTTTTCTGCGCGGCGCTGAAGTGATAGAAGCGCAGGCTGAGGATGCCGGTTTTGTCCGCTACCTTCACCAGCAACGAGCGGCGTTTACCGAACACCACCGCGCTACCCAGGATCTCGCCCTCGATAACCGCTTCGACGCCATGCCTGACGGCCCTGATCGGCGTGATACGCGTGCGATCCTGATAACGCAGCGGCAGGTGAAAGAGCAGGTCGAGCGCGGTGTGGATGTGGATGTTGGCGAGCTTTTCCGCGAGCTTGGGGCCGACGCCTTTGAGGTCAGTCACGGGAACTTGTTGCAGATCTGGGGACTGGTGTGCGGTGGGCGGAAAGCTCATGGCTGCATTCTAGGGGGAATTCATGGCGCCTGCCAGAAAGAGGCGAGCGACAAGAGACAAGGCCGGTTCATCCGGTGCAAATGTGGTAGGTCGGATAAGGCCGAAGGCCGTCATCCGGCGTTTTTGTGAAGAGGAGGTAAATCCTTGAAAATCTGGCGACCTTTGGTCGCTATGTCGGATGGCGGCACAAGCGCCTTATACCGACCTACAACGCGTCTGGGCCAGGTCATACCCGGCCCTGTCAAAATAGCGGCCTGACATCAACAGCATCATCGAACGCCCTTTCCTCCTTTTATCCTTTTATCGAAAACCTATCGAAGCGGATGAAGGCACGCCGTACCTTTTATGCCCCAGAGAGTGCTTCTGGCCTACGTCGGCGTTACTCCGGCAGGATGTCCTGAATGATATACGCCGCCACGTCATGCAGCTGTTCGGTGTCGTAGGCGAAACCGAAGGCGGGCATGGTGTTCTTGCCGTAGTTGGCGATGCTCATGATCTCGCTGGGGGTGAAGGTCTTGCCGATCAGTTCCACGCCCTTCTCGCCGCCCTCGCCATTGGCACCGTGACAGGCGCTGCAGAGCTGGCGGAAGATGGTGCCGCCGGCAGCGATGTCGGCAGTGTGGCCTTCAGGTGGAGTGATCACGGCCATGTCAGCGGCGGCAGCGGCCGGTCGGAGACTGGCTTCAGCGGTCTCGGCGGCTTCAGGATTGATGTCACCTGACAGGGAAAACAGCCAGACGCTGTCACCGTGTTTGCCGTTGGAATAAATACTACCGGCCGAAATGATGGCGACGTACTGGGTGCCTTCATGCATGAAGGTGGCGGCTGTGCCGTTGACGCCGGCATCGGTCTGGAATTCCCAGAGCATTTTGCCGTTGTCCTTGTCCAGGGCAACCACCCGACCGTCATTGCGGCCGTGGATGATCAGGCCGCCGGCGGTGACGATGGAGCCGGACGAACAAGCATAGGACCACTGCTGGCGCCAGGCGATGGTGTTGGTAGTGACATCCATGGCGGCAAAGATGCCGCGTGTCGGCATGCTGGTCAGGCGGAAGCCGCCGCCGAGCCAGCTACCGGTGTGATTCGGGTCGGTGTTTTCCGCCGCCTGGGCAGCGCCGCCGATACGGTCCTGGGCACAGATGTAGAGCCAGCCATTTTCCGGATCATAGGCTTTGGGCGGCCAGTTCACGCCGGCCAGCGGCTTGTAAAGCACCGGGTCGGTATCGAACGGGGTATAGGTACGGCCTTCGTTGACTAGTTCCCAGCCTTCGGGCGGCACATCGATGACATGGGGAATGAAATCCTCGCCGACCGGAATGGGCTGGGTCGGTGAAGTTTTCTGGGAGGCCATCTGCGGCACCGGCGTTTCCACGATGCCGACCAGGGGCGCGCCGGTGATGCGGTCGAGGATATAGAGGTAACCGGACTTGCTCGCTTCGGCCAGGCCTTTGCGCATGACGCCGTCTTTTTCGACATCAAACAGCACGACCGGGCTGGGGGAATCGTAGTCCCAGATGTCGTGATGCACCTGCTGGTAATGCCAGCGGTATTCGCCTGTCATGGCATCCAGGGCAAGGATGGATACGGTAAACAGGTTGTCACCCTCGCGCTCATTGCCGTTCAGGTCGGGACCGGCATTGCCTGTGGAGAAATAGAGCATACCCAGATCAGGGTCCACGGCCGGGGTCTGCCAGATCGGCGCGCCGCCATAGCGCCAGGCATCGTTGTCCTGTGGCCAGGTGTCGTGGCCGATTTCGCCGGGGCCAGGAATGGTATAGAAGGTCCACACCAGGGAACCGTCCCGGGCGTCATAGGCCTTGATGCGACCACGGATGGCTTTCTCACCACCGGCAAAACCGGTGATGACCATGCCGTTGTAATACAACGGTGCTGCCGTGATGGCATAACCCTGGAACGGGTCTTCGGCCTGGATTTCCCAGTTGACTGCCCCGGTAGCCTGGTCCAGTGCCACCAGTTTGGCATCAAGCTGGCCCACATAGATCTGGCCATCCCCCATGCCCAGGCCGCGACTGACCCAGCCGCAGCATACGTTGACCCGGTCGGGGTCCAGGTTGGCCTGGTAGGTCCAGAGGAATTCGCCGGTGTCCACATCAATGGCAAAGACGTCGTTCTCGCCGGTTACCACATACAGCACACCGTCATAAAACAAGGGTTCCGCCTGCCCGCTGTGATTGGGGCCGGCACCGGAGCCGTTCATGTGTACGCGCCATTCCGCCTTCAGGCCGGCCACATTGTCCTTGTTGATCTGCGTCAGCGGCGAATAACGCTGGTTGGCCAGGTTGCCACCATTGGTGTACCAGCCGACCGTCGGGGCGGCGGTCAGTTCATCGGCAGAGAAAGCCGGTGACAGGGCGGACTGGGCAGACAGGCCCAGCGACAGAATGGAAAGCAGGGAGGTCGTGAAAATTCGCAGCAACATGAGGTACCCGTTCAAGTTTTCATTTTTTAGGCAGGGCGCCATATTACCCTCAATGCCCGGATCCAGAAAAGAATTGCCGGGTATGACAGTGTGCAGGCTTTGACTGCAACAGCTGGATTTAATGATTGCCTGATAAAAATAACAACAGGTGCAGGGAAGCAAAATGCCTGACCTAGCAAGATCACTCCCAACCGGCATGACGCAGTCAGGCATGCCCGGAAGCACAAACAAAGCATGAATACACGGCATCACATCCTCATCGTTGGAAGTGAAGCAGATGATTCGTGATGCCCGGGCTGCCGCGTCCGGGCAACTGCAGAGAAAGCGCGCCGACATCCCTGCCGGTTAGGCAGGCCTTTCGTGACTCTCCCGCCAGTTTTAATTCTTGACGCGTGTTACGCCCGTCACAGACTTAATCCGTCGGACTTTTTTCATGACGCTGGCCAAGTGGACGCGGTTGCGTACGGTCAACGTGAGGTTGACGATACTGAAGCGGGCATCGCGATCAGAGGTGGCGATCTTTTCAATATTGCCTTCGGCTGATGAGATGGCGTTGGCGAGGGTGGCGATAATGCCACGCTGGTGCTCCAGTTCAATTCGCAGCTCCACCGTGAATTCGCCACCGACAGTGGGATCCCAGCGCAGGTTCACATACTTCTTCGGATCGTTGCGGATCTCGGACATGTTGTTGCAGGTTTCCCGGTGCACGATCATGCCGCGGCCGGCACTGACATAGCCGACGATGGGGTCGCCCGGAATCGGATAACAGCACTTGGCAAACGACATGAGCATGCCTTCGGCCCCGCGGATGGCCATCGCGGTGTCATCCTGGTTGGTGGGCAGCTCTTCGCCATCCTCACTGGGAATGAGACGGCGGGCAACGATGTAGGCCATGCGGTTGCCCAGGCCGATGTCTTCGAGCAGGTCATCAAGCACATCGAAATCGGTCTGTTCGAGCAGCCCGCCGATCTTTTCCTTGGAAATGTTGGACAAATGGTAGCCAAAGCTCGACAGCGTCTTGTTGAGCAGGCGTCGGCCCAGTGCGATGGCTTCCGAGCGGCGCTGGTTTTTTAGGAAGTGGCGGATGTTGCTGCGCGCCTTGCCGGTGACGGCAAAGCCCAGCCAGGCCGGGTTGGGCTGGTTGCCAGAAGCAATGATTTCCACCGTCTGGCCGCTCATCAGGCGTTCGCTTAGGGGCGCCAGGCGTTTGTTGATACGGCAGGCAACACACGAATTGCCGACGTCCGTGTGCACGGCGTAGGCAAAATCGACCGGGGTCGACCCGGCCGGCAGTTCCAGGATCGCGCCTTTTGGGGTGAACACATAGATTTCGTCGGGAAACAGGTCGGTCTTGACGTGCTCGATGAATTCCAGCGAATTACCGGCGTGTTTTTGCATTTCCAGCAAATCCTGTACCCACTGGCGCGCACGGATATGGCTCTGGTTGGGTGTGTCGTCGGAAGACTTGTAGAGCCAGTGTGCGGCGATGCCGTTGCTGGCCATCTGGTCCATCTCCTCCGTACGGATCTGGATTTCAATCGGGACGCCATGCATGCCGAACAGGGTGGTGTGCAGTGACTGGTAGCCGTTTACCTTGGGAATGGCAATGTAATCCTTGAACTTGCCGGGCACAGGTTTATACAGGCTGTGCACGGCGCCCAGGATGCGGTAGCAGGTATCAACCGAATCGGTGACCACACGGAAGGCGAACACGTCGGTGATTTCACGGAACGAGCGTCGCTTGTCGCGCATCTTGCGGTAGATGCTGTACAGGTGTTTTTCGCGGCCCATGACACGACCGGGCAGGCCTTCTCGTTCCAGGCAGGCCTCCAGTGCACTTTGCACCTGGGTCACCAGTTCCTTGCGGTAGCCGGCGACATTCCTGACGGCGGCATCAATACGCGGTGCACGCAGCGGATAGAGGGTCTTGAATCCGCGCTCTTCGAACTCCAGGCGGATGTTGTGCATGCCCAGCCGGTTGGCAATCGGCGCGTAGATTTCTAGGGTTTCACGGGCAATGCGTTTCTGCTTGTCGGCGCCCAGCACATCCAGGGTACGCATGTTGTGCATGCGGTCGGCGATCTTGACCAGGATGACGCGGATGTCCTTGGCCATGGCCAGGGCCATTTTCTGGAAGTTCTCGGCCTGCGCCTCGGCGCGGGTGGAAAACTCGATCTGGTTCAGTTTACTGACGCCGTCGACGAGGTTGGCGACGGTTTCACCGAACTGGCTTTCGATGGCCTCACGGGTAATGCCCGTGTCCTCGATCACGTCATGCAGCATGGCCGCAATCAGGCTCTGGTGGTCCAGGTGCATCTCACGCAGGATTGCGGCCACGGCCAGCGGGTGAGTGACATACTCCTCGCCCGAACGCCGGAACTGTCCGTCATGGGCCTGTTCGGCGTAATAGTAGGCACGCCGCACGAGGTCTACCTGGGCTGCTCCCATGTAGCTGTTCAGGTCTTTGGCAAAGGATTCAATACTGGTCATATCAGGGCGTTAGCACCGTTACATACGTCCAATAATGGGGGCTGGCGGGGCGGAGTGCAAGCAGGGCCGCGGGTCCGGAGAATAAAAGAAAGGGCAAAAAAAACGGGGAGCACATTGGCTCCCCGTTTCCACAATCCGTGTTATGCGGCGACGATCAGGCGTCGTCTTCGGATTCATCCACGTCCGGCTGCGGTGCGGCTTCAGCCTCATCCGCACCTTCTTCCGGAATCAGGACGGCATCCATGGCTTCTTCGATGGAGATGTCGTTCTTGTTCTGGGCTTCGACACCTGCGAGTGCCTCAGTGTCTTCTTCCGGAACCTGGGTTAGGATCTCCGAGCTGATGAAACCTTCGGCGATCTCACGCAGGGCCAGTACAGTCGGCTTGTCGTTGTCTTCCGAGACCATGGGGTCTTTGCCGCCGGTCTGCAGCTGACGGGCACGTTTGCTGGCAATCATGACCAGGTCAAAACGGTTTTCGACGTTGTCCAGGCAATCTTCAACGGTAATACGGGCCATAGGGTTAACCTTTGTTCTGAAAATTCAGTGTGTTGGGTCCGGCTAAGGCAGGTCAGCCGGGGGGACGGCATTATAAAGGCACAAGGTAAAGGGAACAAGGGACAAGGTTGTAGGCCGGAAGAGGCCGCTGGCGGCCGTCATCCGGCGGCTTAGAAAGGGTCTTCACATAAAAACGAGGTAGGTTGGATAAGGCTGAAGGGCCGTCATCCGACGTTCTTCTCATGGCTTGGTGACAGTTGAGGTATCAGGCGACCTCCGGTCGCCATGTCGGATGGCGGCGCATGCGCCTAATACCGACCCACTACTGACCTACGGGGATCCAGGATTATCCTTCGATCAGTTCCTTCAACAGCTCGCCATGGACATCGGTCTGGTGCGCCCAGGACAGGCGCGCGCTGCGGATGACGGCTTTGAGGTCTTCCAGGGCCGTCTCGAAAACCTCGTTGAAGATGAGATAGTCAGCCTGGTCGAAGTGGGACATTTCATTGACCGCGGCGGCCATACGCTGCTCGATGACTTCGGGCTTGTCCTGGCCGCGGTGGGTCAGCCGTTCGCACAGGGATTCCAGGGAAGGGGGCAGGATGAAGATACTGACGGCCGAGGGCAGCAGGCTCTGGATCTGTGCGGCGCCCTGCCAGTCAATTTCCAGGATCACGTCCCAGCCGTCGGCCAGGCGTTCTTCCACCCAGTTTTTCGAGGTGCCATAGAGGTTACCGAAGACTTCAGCATGTTCCAGAAAAGCTGACTCGGCTTCCATTTTCCGGAATTCCTCGACATTCACGAAATGATAGTTGCGCCCGTCTTCCTCGCCGGGGCGCTTCTCCCGGGTGGTATGGGAAACCGATACACACAGGCGTGCGCTCACCTCGCCGGAGGCCTCCAGCAGGGCATTGACCAGGCTGGTCTTGCCCGCACCGGATGGTGCTGAAATCAGAAATAAGATGCCCCTGGCCATGGTGGTCGTTGTCTTCCTGCTTTATATGGATCTGTTATTAGCGCCGTGTCGGGTGAGATGTAGCGTTTGTCCGGTCACTCGATATTCTGCACCTGTTCGCGCATCTGTTCGATGAGCACTTTCAGCTCTACCGCATTGAGCGTGGTTTCGGTAACCACCGCCTTGGAACAGATGGTGTTGGCTTCGCGGTTGAGTTCCTGCATCAGGAAATCCAGGCGCCGGCCCATGGGTTCCTTGCGGCTCAGGATATGGCGTGTTTCCTTGACGTGAGTGTCCAGGCGATCGACTTCCTCGGCAATGTCCGCCTTCTGCATAATCAGCACCAGCTCCTGCTCCAGGCGGCCAGGTTCGACCTCCACTGTTAGGTCGCTGATCTGGTCTTGGAGTTTGGTCTGCTGGGCGACCAGGATAGTCGGCAGAGAAGCACGAATATCGGCGACGATGGCGACAATGGCGTCCAAGCGGTTTTCGATAGCGCTCTTCAGCTCAGCGCCTTCCCGGGCGCGGTGTTCTGACAGTAAATCGATGGTCTCTCGGAACAGGCCCAGTGATGCTTCCTCCAGCTCTTTTGCATCCAGCTCCTTGTCCTGGATGATACCCGGCCATTTCAGGATGTCCAGGGCGCTCGGGCTGGTGGTGTTTGTCGTATGCGCTTCAACCTGGGCAATGGCTTTGCCGAGCTGGGCCAGCAGTGCCTCGTTGACCGGAATGCGGCTTTCCTCGGTGATGTTGGGCAGGAACTTGAGCTGGGCTTCGATCTTGCCGCGGCTAAGGCTGTTGCGCAGTTGGTCGCGCAGACGGGTTTCGATGTGCCGGAACTGTTCCGGCAGGCGGAAAAGGGGTTCGAGATAGCGATGGTTAACCGAGCGAATTTCCCAGATCAGGGTGCCCCAGGCGTGGTCTGCCTGCTTGCGGGCAAAAGCGGTCATACTGCGAGTCATTGGTTGGCCCGAGTCATTCAATTGAAGAGGGAACGAACTATAGCGGAATTGCATTCCATTATAAAATAGAAGGCTTGCACGTCAGGCGTGCTTCGGGAGGCAATGTGCCGCGTAATCTGTTACGGTCACTGCCCCGGTTACCGGCCACAGCTAGCAAGAGGAAAACATGTCAGAAGTTTCACACCAGCGTCCCAGCGGCAGGCAGCCCAATGCCCTGCGCGATATCCGCATTACCCGCCATTTCACCAAGCATGCCGAAGGCTCTGTGCTGGTGGAGTTTGGCGATACCCGTGTCATCTGCACCGCGTCCGTCGAGGAAAGTGTGCCGCGGTTTCTTAAGGGCACCGGCCAGGGCTGGATTACGGCCGAATACGGCATGCTGCCCCGGTCCACCGGTTCGCGCATGGACCGGGAAGCAGCCCGCGGTAAACAGAGCGGACGCACCCAGGAAATCCAGCGCCTGATTGGACGTTCCCTGCGCGCGGCCGTGGACATGAAACGTCTGGGCGAAAACACCATCAAGATCGATTGCGACGTGATCCAGGCCGATGGTGGTACCCGGACGGCATCCATAACCGGCGGCTGTGTGGCACTGGCCGATGCCATCAATCACATGCTGGCCAAAGGCATACTGACCGACAACCCGCTTGAGCGCATGATTGCGTCAGTCTCGGTGGGCATCTGCCAGGGTGTGCCAGTCCTGGATCTGGACTACATCGAGGATTCGTCCGCAGAAACCGACATGAACGTGGTCATGACTGAAGAAGGCGGTTTTATTGAAATCCAGGGCACCGGTGAGGATGGCCAGTTTTCGCTGGATGAACTCAACGCGTTGATCGATCTGGCCAGGCTGGGCATCGAGCGCCTGTTTGATGAACAGAAAGCGGCCCTGGGACAGTAAGCCTTTTTGCCGGGTGATGGCCCGGCAGCGATGGTGGCGAAAGGGACAGGATTCAGTTGAACTAAACAGGATTGCTGCATCGTGCAGGAGGGGCTTTAGCCCAGAATAAAGTTACCATTACCATGGCCGTCACCACCCGGCAGGCATGAACAAAATCATTGAAGGAAGCCCCATGCAGGACTATCAGAAATCGTTTCTCAACTACGTTACTGAACACAACATCTTGCGGTTTGGTGAATTCACCCTGAAGTCCGGTCGCCAAAGCCCCTATTTCTTCAATGCCGGGCTGTTCAATACCGGCGCCGCACTGGGGTTTCTCGGTAGCTGTTATGCGAAGGCGGTCAAAAATTCAGGCGTTGGGTTTGATATTATTTTCGGTCCTGCGTACAAGGGAATTCCCTTGGCTTCTGCCACCTCAATTGCATTTTGGCAGGAGTTCAAGGAGGATATTCCGTGGTGTTTTAATCGCAAGGAAGCCAAGGATCACGGGGAAGGCGGCAATATTGTTGGCTCCGAATTAGCCAACCGCGTTCTGATCATTGACGATGTGATCACTGCCGGCACGGCCATTCGTGAAACCATGGATATTATTTTCGCGGCAGGCGCGACCCCCGCAGGGGTAGTGGTTGCCCTGGACCGACAGGAGAGAGGCAAGACTGACCTGTCGGCGATCCAGGAAATAGAAAAAGAGTTTTCCATTCCGGTTATCAGCATTATCAGTCTGGGACAGATTATCGGGTACCTGCAGGATGAGGCAACCCGGACAGACGGGTCATTTGCGGGTTACCTGGATGCCATGAAAGCGTACCAGCAGCAGTACGGTATATAAGGCAACGCCAGAGGCGGGCAGGATGGTCGCCACCAGGCAGTTAACACTCAGCAGTTACAGCAGGCAGGGCGGTTCATTCAGGATTCAGCCAGCCCGCATTAAGTTGATGGCGAAAAGGCTTCGTACAAGACAACACGACGCTCAGTACGCTCAGACACCTGCAAATGAAGACCATCGGCAGGCACACCTTATCAGCGGTGATTCTCCTGGCGCTGACCGCGACAGGCTCATTGCCGTTGTCTGCGGCCAATATCTACAAGTATCAGGATAATTAGGGTAATGTCTTCCACGGTACCCAGGTCCCGCCCGAATACGTTAAGAACGGCTACGAAGTCATCAATGAAAAAGGCCAGGTCATCCAGCGGGTGGCTCGGGCACTGACCCCTGAAGAGCGTGCCGCCCAGGCCGAAGCCCTGGCCGCACAGGAGTCCAATCAGGCTGACCGGGCACGGCAGGAAGAGCAAGACCAACGGCTGCTGCGCCTGTACCGTTCTCCGGAAGAGGTGATTGGTCGCCGCGACAGTACAGTGGAAGAACTGGACGCCCAGATCACGGCCCTGACCGGCCTGCTCGAGGGCGCCGAAAGGCGCGTGGCCGATATGCAGTCACGGGTCGATGTCGCTGGCGAACAGGCTTCAGATGCACTGCTGGGGCAGCTTGAAGATGCGTCTGAAGAACGCGACCGCCTGGACAGGAAAATCTCGCACATTCAAACCGAAAAGGAAGAGACGGTGGCAACGGCGCAGAAGAATATCGACCGGCTGCGCGAACGGCTCAATCTTAACTAGTCGCTCCTAGCTCTTACTCTGGCAGTCCTGCCAGGTTTTCAGAAGCCGCCGCCCGGCTGGCGTAACAGATCCTGATTCAGATAAGCCCACTGCTCCGCAAAATGGTCGGTGGGTTTATGGTTGAAATCCGTCCGCACATACTGGCTGATCTTGCCTTCGATGAAGGTCAGCAGCAGATTGGAAGTCACTGAAGGACTCATGCCGGTACGCAGCCCTTCCTTGAGTTCGGCTTCACGAAAAATCTGCTTCAGCTGGGAGTCCAGGCGGTTGTAGACCTGGCTGGCGCGGTCCCGCAGGCGCTCGGTTTCCCCGACCAGGGCATCGCCATTGAGCACCCGGCTGATGCCCGGGTTTTTCTCGGCAAAGGTCAGTACCAGCAACAGGATTTTTTCACACTGTACCAGGGCGGTGGAGCCTTCATTGAGAATGCGGGTGATGCGGGAAAAGAGGGTGTCTTCCATGAAGCCGATCAAGCCTTCGAACATGCGTGCCTTGCTGGGGAAGTGACGGTACAGCGCCGCTTCGGACACGCCGACTTCGGCAGCCAGTGACGCGGTGGTGATGCGGCCACCGGGATGATTTTCCAGCATCTGGGCCAGCGCCCTCAGTATGGCTTCTTTCTTTGCGCCTTTTTCTCTTGCCGCCATAACGCGTTCCTGCTACTCCGTCAGGGAGTCAGTGTTTGTTGGTGATCAGGGTGCCGATGCCCTCGTCGGTGAAGACTTCCAGCAATACGGCATGGGGGACCCGGCCGTCGATAATCTGCGCACTGTTGACTCCGGAATTGACCGCATCCAGGGCGCAGTGGATTTTTGGCAGCATGCCGCCGTGGATGGTGCCGTCCGCAATCAGTGCATTGACCTGGCTGGTGGTCAGCCCTGTCAGCACGTTGCCGTTGGCATCCTGGACACCGGCGATATTGGTGAGCAGTATCAGCTTTTCAGCCATGACCATCTGCGCCACCTTGCCGGCCACGATGTCGGCGTTGATGTTGTATGACTGGCCGCTTTCATCCGCGCCGATGGGCGCTATCACGGGAATGAAGTCACTCTCCTTGAGCATCTCGATGATGTCGGGATTCATGCTGGCCACTTCGCCGACGTGACCGATGTCGATGATTTCCGGGGCGGACATTTCCGGGGTCTGCCGGGTCACGGTCATCTTGCGGGCGCGGATGAAGTCGCCATCTTTGCCGGTGATGCCGATCGCCTTGCCGCCGTTCTTGTTCAGCAGGCTGACGATTTCCTTGTTGACCAGGCCGCCCAGCACCATTTCCACGACGTCCATGGTGGCCGAGTCAGTCACGCGCATGCCGTCGACAAAATCGGATTTGATGTCGAGCTTTTCCAGCAGCGAGCCGATCTGCGGACCACCGCCGTGCACCACGATTGGGTGCATGCCCACGAGCTTCATGAGCACGATGTCCCGGGCGAAACTGTTCTTCAGCTCCTCGTCGGTCATGGCATTCCCGCCGTATTTGACGACGAGGGTTTTGCCGGTGAAGCGCTGGATATAGGGCAGGGCCTCGGTCAGGACGCTGGCAATGTTCTTAGCTGAACTCAGATCGACAGGCATGAGGTTTCCAAAAAAGCGAATGCTTACTAACTCAATGATGGTTGAATTATAGGGAAGTCGATAAAAGGATAAAAGGATAAAAGAGAGTAGGCCGGAAGGGGCCGCTTGCGGCCGTCATCCGGCGGCTTCGATGGGCTTTCGAGGAAGGGAGGAAGGGGCGTAGAGTAACGGATAGATTCAGTATTGTAGGTCGGGTAAGCGAAGCGCCATCCGACATGTAACGGATGAATATTTTCAGCGTTGTAGGTCGTGGGGCATAAAATGCCGAAGGCCGTCTGCCGACATTAATT
>Ga0255766_10000954_pt1 | contig 26484 bp, 19 predicted proteins | sample 071ome_23_FD_179966 | JGI IMG/M metagenome (GOLD analysis project Ga0255766, IMG submission 179966) | Coastal salt marsh microbial communities from the Groves Creek Marsh, Skidaway Island, Georgia - 071403BT metaG (version 2) | ecosystem: Environmental > Aquatic > Marine > Intertidal zone >...
AAGCGGGACGCCGGATGATGAGCCGCGTTGGCAGGCTTTTTGTGGTCGGTGCCCAAGGCAGAGACGATTCAGCGCTAAGGAGCGTAGATGGTACCCAGTGAGCTGCAACGAAAGGATCGACTTCTGCTAGCGACCATTGGTTTGCTGTCTTATTTCGCGTTGTCTGGTGTGCTTGCTCCTATGGGGTTGTTGATTGAGCCGATTTCGGCGCAACTGGATTTGTCGGACGTCGAGGCTGCGAGGTTGTTGTCTGGGTTTTCCTCGGGCAATTTAGTGGGAGCGGTGCTCGCGCTCTTTATACTGAGCTGGTTCAGTTACAAGCGAATCGTGATGACGATTTATACTTCGGCAGCCGGAATCCTAGTGGCGCTGGGTATTGTTAACGAGCCAGCCCTTATTTGGTTTCTTCTTGCTGGCCTAGGGTTGACGCTTGGCATTGGGCTCGCCGTGGCGGCGCAGTTGATAGCGGTCATATATAAAGCCGATCAGAGAGCTGCGCTGCTCGTGGCTACTGACAGTAGTTTCAGCTTAGCTGGAACTGTTATGGCGGGACTGACGATGATTCTGCTCGCGACGCCGATATTGGGGGTACAGACTTGGGCTGGTGCCTACCTGCCTATCCTCATTGTGGTTTTATTGATCCTTGGGGTCGCCAGTTTCACGCGGTATCCCTCTCCTGAAATTGTGAATCGATCTTGGCGTTGGTTGGGGCTCCTGCCATGGCCCGTCTGGTCGGTTGGGGCAGCGCTCTTCGCTTACACCCTTGGCCAAACAACGGTGTTGCTTTGGTTGCCCTCAGCTTTAGTTAGTGAAGCGCCAGATCTGTCTCTGGGCGGGGAGGCGGTGAGTCGCTACTGGATGGGCATGTTCATTGGCCAGCTGACAGCGGTGGTCTTAGTGATCGGGATAGGCCGCAGGAAGGTGTTATGGTTTGGCGCGTTCGGAGCAGCGGCGGGTGCCAGCGCGCTGCTGTTGATGCTTGATCAAGCGAGTTTGCTGCCTTGGGTCTCGCTTCTCTGGGGTATCCTCAACTTCGGAGCGCTGAAAATGTTAATCGCCCTTGCGACTGATGCGGTGAAGCGCCTTCCCGATGCCATGATTCCAGGATTGTTATTGCTAGCGACTGCTGGCACTGCAACCAGTCCATTATTGAGCAGTTGGGTTGTTGAGATGGCGGGAGCAAGAGTCGCCATGGGCGTGGGTGTGGCGAGCTTGGTGGTCATGGCGCTTCTGGCCCTAGTGACCAGTGGCTTTGTAAAACAGAGTGAGTAAATGATCGTGGTATTTGAGATAGTGAGAGGGAAGCAGCGCTGATGGAAAAAATCATTTTCGATACCGACCCGGGCATTGATGACGCCATGGCTTTACTGCTAATCCATTCCCTTAATGCGCTCGATGTCGTTGGCATAACCACTGTGTTTGGTAATGCTTCGATCGACACCTGTACCCGCAATGCGCTCTATATGTGTGAGCGATTCGATTTGTCGTACCCCGTATACAGGGGGGCGGGCAGAACGGTCGAAGGAGAGGATGAAACAGAATTTCCCGATTTCGTCCACGGGAAAAACGGTTTGGGCGACATTGACATTGGCCCGGTCAGCCTGCGTGAGCAACAGATGGATGCAGCCTCTTTTATCATCGATGCTTCCAAGCAAACGAGCGACTTGAGCGTGTTAGCTGTTGGAAGGATGACCAACGTCGCCGCGGCACTGACCCAAGATCCCGATCTTGCACGCCGACTCCGCCGCGTGGTCATCATGGGTGGAGCAGTGTCAGTCCCAGGTAATGTGTCTGAGTGGGCTGAGGCGAATATTTTTGGCGATCCAGAAGCCGCCGATATTGTGTTCCAAAGTGGGGTCAAGGTTGACCTGGTTCCGCTCGACGCAACGTTGATTAATCTTGTGACTAAAGATGAGTTGAAACGTCTTACCGAGCGGTTGGGTGATGCTGGGGAATTTCTGTGGCAAATCAAACGGCATTATCTAGAGTTTTATTCGACCAAAGGGCAGGGCGACGTGTTTCCGATGCATGACTCCAGTGCGGCGGTTGCAATGGTGAATGCTGAGCTTTTCTCGTGGCAAAGCGGCGAGTTGTCGTGTGTGCTGGATGGCGAGCAGCGCGGTAGGACCGTCTTGAATGAGGCCTCCGCTGGGCTTCACCGAGTCGCCTTGAGTGCTGACAGGGAGAAGAGCTGGGGATTCGTCAGTGATGCCCTGCTTTCGGCCTTTATATCCTGATCAAACGGGTCGGGTGAGGGTTGGCATTCGGCGCAAAGTGCCTATTGGTTTTAAAGTTGGGGGAGATGGCATCTAGTTTCGGTCACCAACCATGATTCAGGCTAAAGGGTCTGGATTAACGACTCGGTTTGCGCGCGCAATTACTCATATGCTCATTCTAAAAAGTTCCATCAAACTATGGATTTTTGGTGGAAGTATTTCGCATAATATCCCCACAGTGCTCTGGAAGTAGTCTTCGCTAGCCATCAAGGACGGTTGGTGCCAAGCGCTGGAGCCTTATTATCAGCCTTGTAGGCTGGTGAAAGGGCGGAGCCTTGATGTCATCCACTCACGTGGCGCTGGCGTAGAGGTAAGTAGACTTCCAGAGTTAATCGGCGTCGGGGCAGCGGCTAACGCAGCATCGGTATTAGCAGCAAGCAGCTGTGCGCTGGTCAGCAAAGGAATGTTGCTGTCTAACAAACAATTAATGGAGATCAGCATATGCCAATCGAGAGATCGAAACTCAATCGATTGCTCGCCGGCTTCGTAGGTGCGCCGCTCGCAGTGGGAGCATTCGCTCTGTCTGCCGGTATCGCCTCGTCCGCGAGTGCAGAAGAGCTGGAAGAGGTGGTTGTCACCGGTTCCAGAGCAAAACCCAGAACGGTAGAAGATTCACCGATTCCTGTTGACGTGTTCAGCCAAGCTGAGCTTGAAGAGGTGGGGTACACCGATTCTAACGAAGTGATCAAGACACTCGTTCCATCATTTTCTATTGGCCGTCAGCCAATCAGTGATGGTGCAACGTTTATCCGTCCTGCTGCGTTGCGCGACCTGCCAACGGACAAGACGTTGGTTTTGGTTAACAACAAGCGACGTCATAGAGCAGCGCTCGTAACTATCGGTGGTTCAGGTACTCAGGGCCCTGACATTGCCACGATTCCAATGAGTGCAATTAAGAATATTGAAGTGCTGAGAGATGGTGCCGGCGCGATTTATGGTACAGACGCGATCGCTGGAACCATTAACTTCATCTTGAAAGACAACAGCGAAGGTGGGTCTTTGTCCGTAGACATGGGTGAATACTCAGAAGGCGACGGAACGAGCGTCACGGTTCGCGGTAACATTGGCTTGCCGCTGGGCGATAGCGGATTCCTCTCTATCTCCGGTGAAGCCTATGAGGCAGATCCTACTTACCGTGGTGAGCAATACTGTCAGTCTTGGTTCGCAATACCAGGATGTGACGGTCAAAATGGTTCCTACGCGTCGTTTGTAGCGAATGGTCGAGCGGACCGAGTCGCAGCCTCTCAGGAAGCATCCTTCGTGAACAACTTTGCTAATGCATCACTCGAGACGCAAGACGACATCGTTCAGCCATGGGGTCGACCCAATGAGAAGCGATCAGGCATCTTTTATAACGCTGCAGTGCCAGTAAGCAATGGTGAGATCTACTCATTTGGTAACTACACCACGAGTGAGGCCGACGGGGGTTTCTTTTATCGATATCCATTCAACGGCACGATCGAAAATCTCCGCTCACAAGATGGTAGCGTTTACTCGCCACTGGAATTATTCCCTGGTGGATTTACGCCGCGATTCTTCGGTGAAGTGACAGACGTCTCTGTGGTTGGCGGATGGAAGGGCGATCTTAGCTCAGATATGTCGCTCGACGTCAGCGCTCGATATGGTAGCAACGAGATCGACTATACGCTTGCCAACACGATCAACCCATCCCTTGGCGACACGAGCACGCAGACCAAGTTCCGCAACGGTGATCTCACCAATACGGAATTCCAACTGCAGGCTGACTTCGCCTATGCACTAAGTGATGCAGCAACGCTTGCTTTCGGGTTGTCATACATCGATGAAGAATACGAAATCGGTGGTGGTGAGCCCGCGTCTTACCAAGCAGGCCCATACTCGGTACAAGATCCTTGGGGTTTTTGTAACGACGACGGTACTGCAACCGACGCCGGCGCTGCTGTGATCGCTAACGGTTCGAGCCTTGACTGTGCAGATGGCAGCGATCCTGTCTACCGAGTGGTGGGTGTGGGCTCAAACGGTTTCCCTGGATATTCTCCTGAGTTCTCTGGAACTTACAGCCGAGACAGCTACGCACTCTATGGTGAGATTAGTGGTGACGCATCTGATGCATTCTCTTATCAAGCTGCACTGCGATACGAAGACTACTCAGACTTCGATTCAGAAGTGATTGGTAAAGTGGCCGGTATCTATAAGATCTCCGACGCAGTCGCGATTCGTGGTTCATTCGGTACCGGGTTTAGGGCGCCAACGCCTGGCCAGCAAGGTACGACGAACGTATCCACTCGACTGCCGAATGGTTTCCCGGTCGCAACAGGATTGTTCCCAGCAGGTGGCGCAGTAGCGCAAGCCCTCGGTGCAACACCGCTTGAGCCAGAGAAGTCGACACAGTACACGGTTGGTTTGGTGTTGTCCGGTGAGCGTGCGTCAATCACGGTTGATGCTTACGTGATCAACTTGGACGATCGATTCAACTCCGTGTCTACGCAGGACGTTTCAACTGACCCAGATTCTGGCGCAGCATTCGCTAACTATCAGGCACTTGAAGCAGCTGGCGTAGCCGGTGCGAACTCTATCGGTGGGGTGTTCTGGTTCACGAATGCGTTCGATACATCGTCTTCTGGTGTGGATGTCGTGGCAACTATGCCATTCGACTTCGATAATTCATCAGGTAAGTTGACAGCATCGCTCAACTACAACAAGACCGAGTTCGAATCTGAAGTGACTCAGTTCTTCAGCAACGAAGACAAGTTCGACTTTGTGAACAACACGCCGAACACGCGTTGGATCGTGACCTACAACCATTACATGGGTGACCTGTCGCTCATGGGCCGCTTGAGCTACTTCGGTGAGTCGGACAACCAAAATGGTTCAGGGGCCAATCCGGATTTCCAAGTGTGGGACGCGGTAACGTTCCTAGATGTTGAAGCAGCGTATCAAGTCACTGAGCAAATCAAGGTGATGGTTGGTGGTCGAAATGTCACCGATGAATACCCTGATAAAGATGAGCTCGGCGATGATTGCTGTGGCCGACTCTACGATTCAGGTTCTACAGTAGACTGGCAAGGTGCTTACTACTATGGCCGTGTAACGTTTGATTTCTAATCGAATGTGACCATAGCGTTTTAAAAAGGGCAGTATTGACTGCCCTTTTTTTTGCCTGCCGCAAACAAACTGCTAGAGTGCTGCCGTTGATAAAGTACTTCGAGAATTTAGAACCGGAGATTGCTCTTGGATGACCTAAGCCGATGACTCGATTTTATGACACGTGGTTCAAAGTAGGCTCGTATCTGAACCTTGGAGCCAAGTACCTATCCCGACTATCCGTTGCCTGCCTATTGGTCGGCGCTAGCTTCGGTACCTCAGCAAGGGGTGAGTCGGGCCCACAGTTAGCCGGCGACGAGCCGCTTTTGATTAAAGCGGTGGTGGTGACCATGTTTGAGCACGGAGCGCCAACTGGGGATCGCCCAGGAGAAATGCAGCTCTGGGTTGAGCGATATCCTTTTTCTCAAAGCCTTCCCTTCGATGGAGGCGTGCGGCCCCTCTGGTACAGCGAAGACGGTGTCTTGTTGATTTGCACTGGAGGCGGGATCGCCAACGCAACAGCCTCGATTTTGGCGCTTGGCGTCGACGCGAGATTCGATCTGCGCAAAGCGTATTGGGTTATTGCCGGCATTGCGGGAGGTGATCCGCTGGATGTGAGTCTCGGATCGGCGGTGTGGGCGAGGCAGGTCGTTGATGGTGATCTCGCTTACGAAATCGACGCGCGCGAAATTCCAGACGATTGGCCGTATGGGCTGTTGCCGCTCGGTGCGACGCAGCCGGTGCGACCCGGAGAGCCCATCGGCGACGGGTGGTCGGTGGACACCGTATCGTTCCAATTGAATGAAGCGCTGGTTACTCGAATCTATGAAGCGACCAAGGATATTCCTCTGCCGGTGAGCGATAGTGCTTCGAAGCAGGGAGCGCTTTATGAAGGGTACCCACGCGCCCAAGAAGCGCCTCGCGTTCGCGTAGGAGATACCCTAGCCGCGAGTACTTATTGGCATGGAGAGAAGCTCAATGAGTGGGCGAACGATTGGGTTGTCGTGCAGAGCGACGCCAGCAAAAACTTTATGACGTCCAACATGGAAGACTCAGGAACGCTGACTGCTATTCGCCGTTTGGACCAGATGGGGCTCGCTGATCTTGATCTGGTATTAGTGCTGCGGACGGTTAGTAACTTCACCATGCCACCACCTGGAAAGAGCGCCGCTTGGAGCGCCACAAGTCCTTATCCTGATGCTGGACTGCAAGCGATTGAGGCGGCTTATATCGTAGGACGCGCGGCGGTCAAAACGCTTCTTCAAGACTGGGCCGATTAAGAGGCTTTGATAGCGGCCTAGCTACCATTCAAAGTCGCGAGCGTCCGAGTAATGCACTCGCGGCACTGCTATGGTCAAAGGCTAATCGCTCGATATCGATCGTATTGAGATGGTAGTCACTCACCACCCAGTTGCCGCCCACCATGACGTGTTTAGCGCGATGAGCCCCGCTGAGAACGAGTGCCGATAGTGGATCCTCAGCACCAGAAAAGCGCAGCTCGTCCAAACTAAAGAACGCCAGGTCGGCTTCATACCCTGGGGCAATCTGGCCGATATCGTCTCGCTGAATCAGTTTTGCGCCACCTACCGTTCCCCAGCTAAGCGCACGCTCTGGCGTGATTGCTTCAGTGGGTGAGTTGAGTCGTTGAATGAGTAGTGCTTGTCGAATCTCTTGCATTAGATTGGAACTGTCGGCCGAGGCGGACCCATCAACGCCAAGCCCGACCGGCACGCGAGCAGTCTCCAGATCCATGACTGGGCAAATCCCAGACCCAAGAATCATATTGGACGACGGGCAATGGCTCACGCCAACGCTGGCTCCCCCAAGCCTTTTGATTTCATCGAGCGAGAAGTGGATGCCATGGGCGAGCCAGCCGGGCGCATCGAGCCAGCCGAGACGTTCAATGTAGTCAAGCGGTCGCTCTCCATACCGTTCGATACAAAAAGCGTTTTCGTCCTCGGTCTCCGCAAGATGGGTGTGGAGCAGGACGCTCTCCTGTTTTGCCAATGTTGCCGTATCTCGCATTAACGTTTCGCTGACAGAAAAGGGCGAGCAGGGCGCTAGCGCGATTTGGGTCTTAGCGCCGGGCGCTTGATTGTTCCACTTGGCAATCAATCTTTCCGACTGATGCAGGATGTCTTCGTCGCTTTGAATAACACTGTCGGGCGGAAGGCCCCCATCCGATTCGCCAAGGCTCATCGATCCCCTGCAGATCACTGTTCGGATGCCTGAGGCTTCGGCCGCTGCGCATTGGATGGAGAAGGGGTCGGGAATGTTGGTCGACACAATATAGTGGTGGTCGACCGCGGTTGTGCACCCGGAAAGTAGGAGTTCTGCGCATGCCAATTGCGTGCTAAGACGAATGTCATCCTCGGTCAAATGCGCCCAGATCGGATAGAGCGAGGTGAGCCAGGGAAATAGCGGTTTGTTGATAGCTGCAATGACGGACCGAGTCAGCGTCTGGTAGAAGTGATGGTGGGTGTTGATGAGACCGGGCAGCACGACCAAGCCTGAAGCATCCATGACGGCATCATGAGATTGAGGCTCCTCCCCGAGCAGTGATTGGATTTGACCCCCCTCAATGAGGAGTCCGTGAGAAGGGCTGGGCAGATCATTTCCGGTCCAAATGGTCAGTGGGTTTTTGATCCAAATTTTCATTGGTGCTTCGGGTCCATGATGCCAAGGCTGTTACAAATAAATTCGTGAAGGAAAGTGCTCGTGTCGGTGGCAAGCTCGGCATCGAATTCCTGTCGGTTCATGAGCGTTAGCACCTGTGCCTGGAAATCGGCGTAATGCTGAGTCGCCGCCCAAATAAGAAAAATTAAGCGAGTCGGGTCCGTCCTGCGAATTTTTCCTTCATCCATCCATTGCTCGAGTATGCTGATCTGCCGACGAAACCACGGCTTTACCTGCTGGGAAAGGTGTGCATCTAGGTGCGGCGCACCTTGTATGATCTCCTGAGCAAAGAGCTTCGAGGCCAAGGGATCAGTGCGCACGGATGCTATTTTCGTGTCAATCAAGCGGCGAAAAAAAGTCTGTGGCTCGGCGTCGATAGTCAGCTCTTCAAACCCTTCATCCCAAGCAGACAAGATTGTCTCAAGAACTCGCTGGTAGAGTACCGTTTTAGATTTGAAATGATAAAGCAGCGTAGCTTTGGGAACTTGCGCCTCATCAGCAATCTTCTGCAGGCGCGCGCCTTTGAGTCCCTGCTTGGCAAACTCCTCTTTGGCAACCGTCAGGAGCCGATCTTGTAGCGCGTGTGTATCTGACAGAGTGCCCATCGTGCATTGCCCTGATGTTCTTTAACGATAGCTCGCTGATGACTCACTTTGAATCATCACCACCCATGAACTGAGTGATTGAGCGCTGGTCCAAGATGTCCTTATCAGCAAAACGCTTGAATTAGATAGTCTATTAAACTGCTGCATCCAACATTCATGGGCAGCGAAGCCAGTAAGACTGTTTCGGGCTAATCGGCGTGCCGATATCTTCGGCTTGTCAGCAACCAAGCACGAGTAGATTCCACTAAACTGATCAAATGGTCAAATGAAAAATGAAAATTCAAGATGTAAATAACTGATAAAATTAGAGAATATTGATATTTTATGATCTGGAAAAAAAGCTGACCATATGGTCAAATATGGGCAGTTAATTACAGCAGATCAAATCTAGCTGACCAAAGGCAGCTGACCTAATACACCGCCTTAACACGATCATCGATATTTCGCCGAGAGCCACATCAAGGAAGCACATGTTCCGAGCCCCCTTTAAAGTGAACGCAAGTACCAGAGCAGATGCCACGTTGCTTGAGTATTTACGTGTCGACGCCGGCCTCACAGGTACAAAGGAAGGATGCGCATCAGGGGATTGCGGTGCCTGCACGTGTCTTGTTCGCAGCGACGCGAACACGCCCTACCAAGCCGTTAACGCGTGCATTACGCCGCTCGGTGATGTTGTCGATCATGAAATATTGACGGTGGATGGTCTGGGGGAGGAAGGGCTTCATCCGGTCCAATCTGCCATGGTCAGTGAGCACGGTTCTCAATGCGGGTTTTGTACGCCTGGCTTTGTTATGGCGCTCGCAGCGCGGCTCGACCCAAACCATCCTCAAGGGGAATTGACAGAGGTTTCTGATAGAGAGGCTTGGAACCAGGCGATTGCTGGCAATCTGTGTCGATGCACGGGCTATCGTCCCATTCTGGATGCAGCAAAATTGGCGGCTAAATCCGCTGCACGATCGCGGACGCTGCCACAGGGATTGGTGATTGAGACTGGGGATGGCTCGTCTGAGAAAGGGTTGACTCCGGAAAGTTTAGGAGGCTTTTTTAGGCCGCGCTCCCTTGCGGCTTTCAGAGCGGCTCGCGCGGCCCACCCAGAGGCGCACCTTTGCGCGGGCGGCACCGATCTCATGCTCGAAGTCACGCAAAAGGGTCAGACACTCAACGCGTTGATTTCGCTGACGGGCATTGAAGAAATGCGATCCATCGCCATTGATGGCGACGCGTCGAGCGTTCACATTGGTGCCAGTGTGACTTTTTCCGAAATGGAGGTGGCGTTCAAAACGGTATGGCCTAACTTTGCTTCGTTCTTGACGCGTATTGGGTCTCCTCAAATCCGCAATCGAGGCACACTCGGGGGTAACCTTGGAACGGCGTCGCCCATCGGAGATGGCCTGCCCGTGCTGCTGGCAATGGACGCTGTGATCACTACGCTTCTACCAAATGGCGACACGCGATCGATAGCGATGCCTGAATTCATCAAAGGGTACCGGCAGACAGCATTGCAATCGGGAGAGGTGATTACGTCGATTCAGTTAGAGGGTATTGGCGATCCTCATGACTATCGAAAAGTCACCAAGCGATATGAGGACGATATCTCGGCGGTTTGCGGTGCCTTTCGTTGGCGCGTCGAGGGCGACCGACTGGTGCTGGCACGTGTGGCTTACGGCGGCGTTGCAGAGCGACCGCTTCGTCTTTTGGAGACAGAATCGCTTCTGACCAGCAGAGCGCTTACCCCGAATTTGATCGAGGAAGCGGTCGAACTAGCAAGAAGTGAGGTATCTCCGCTCTCTGATGTTCGTGCCTCTGCGCGCTATCGGCAACACCTTGTTGGCGTGCTGCTAAAAGATAGTCTCGAAGCGCAGCTCGCCAGCATGAGCGGCGGGGAGATCTTCCCATGAGCGTGGGTGAGCGCACGGCGTCGCCGCACGAGTCCGCAGCATTACATGTCACTGGTGAGGCAAGGTACGTCGATGATATCCCTGTGCCGCGTGGCTCCCTGTTTGTTTCCGTCAAGGGTGCTGACATTACAGCCGGCGAGCTGGTGTCGATGGACCTTACCCAGGTCAGCGAGTCACCTGGCGTCGTGTCTGTATTGACGGCTGAGTCCGTGCCCGGCAGCAACGATGTATCTCCTGTTTATGACGGAGATGTGCTGTTTGTGGAGCGGGAAATCAATTTTCACGATCAACCTTTGTTTGCGGTCGTTGCGACGAGTCAAGCCGAGGCAGACGCCGCACTCTCCAAATCAGTGATTCATTACAACGAGACTTCTCCGGTTTTAGATTGTGCGACGGCGCGGGAGACGGGTCAGTTGCTGCGTCCTAATCGAAGTTTTAGATCCGGTGACGCTGAACGCGCCCTGGCTGAGGCGCCGATCCGCGTCCATCAGCAGTTACATATCAAGGGGCAGGAGCATTTCTACCTAGAGGGTCAAGTTGCGCTTGCCAAACCGGGTGAAGAAGGTGGCGTCGAGGTATGGACCTCAAGCCAACACCCCACGGAAGTTCAGCACTTGGTCGCGAGCGTTCTGGACGTTCCCTTTAATCAAGTGACCGTGCAGGTTCGCAGAATGGGCGGTGCATTTGGTGGAAAAGAGTCCCAAGCTGCTGCGCTCGCTTGTGTGGCTGCGCTGGCGGCAACCAAAACTCGGCGTGCAGTGAAGTACCGGATGCGTCGTAGAGAAGACATGACGCGCACGGGGAAGCGGCATGATGTCGAATCGAGTGTGGAACTTGGCATCGACGAGTCCGGAATTATCCAAGGGGCGTTGATACAGCTCTCTGCGCGTTGTGGCTACTCGACCGATTTATCGGAGGGTATCGTTGACCGTGCCATGTTCCATGCGGACAACGCTTACTCGTTAGGTGACGCACGCATCGAGGGTGAAATTTTAAAGACCAACACCGTTTCACATACCGCATTCCGTGGGTTTGGCGGCCCGCAAGGAATGCTCGCGATCGAGTCTGCGATGGAGACTGCTGCTCGACAATTTGGCGAGGACCCACTGCTATTTCGATTGAATAACCTCTACCGGCCGGGGCGGCAAGTAACACCCTATGGGCAAGATGTGGGCGCACATCCGCTCAATGAACTCATGGAAAGTTTAAGGGTCACGGCACGCTACGATGCGCGCCGTCAGGCAATCGCCGAACACAATGAGCGTCGCGGCCGAATCATCAAAGGACTTGCGCTCACGCCTGTTAAGTTTGGTATCTCATTCACGGCCAAGCACCTGAACCAGGCAGGGGCACTTGTGAATCTTTACCAGGATGGTTCTGTGCAAGTGAATCATGGCGGTACCGAGATGGGCCAAGGCCTACATACCAAAATTCAAGGGATCGTATCGAGAGTTTTGCATCTTCCGGATGACCAGATTCGAGTGACCGCAACGAATACCGATAAGGTCCCTAATACATCCCCAACGGCGGCATCGAGCGGGACTGACTTAAACGGGATGGCCGCCGCCCGAGCTGCTGAAACGGTGCTCGCAAGGCTCATGGAGCACGCGGCGAAGGATCTTGGTGTGGTAGAGCCCGGGCTTCACGATGGCTGGCTAGTATCGGGCGGTGAGCGCGTGATGTCGTTCAAGGCACTAGTCGACTCTGCCTACCGAGCGCGGATATCACTGTCAGCTACTGGGTTCTATCGAACGCCGAAACTCGATTACGATCTCGACCGGCGCTGGGGCGATCCATTCTTCTATTACGCCTTTGGTGCGGCACTCAGCGAAGTGCACGTTGATGGACGCACCGGCGAATATCATGTTGAGCAAGTCGATATCCTGCATGACGTGGGACAATCTTTGAATGAAGCGGTTGATCGAGGCCAGATCGAGGGAGGGTTTATTCAGGGGATGGGCTGGTTGACCACTGAAGAGCTGCTCTGGAATGACGCGGGTAGGCTGATGTCTGCTTCTCCCTCAACCTACAAGATACCCACGGCCCACGATCTACCAAAAACCTTCAACGTGTCGCTCTTTGAGCGGGCGAATGAGGCCCCAACCATTTATCGGTCTAAAGCAGTAGGAGAGCCGCCCCTGATGCTCGCGATATCCGTGTGGTGTGCGTTAAAAGATGCATGCGCGAGTGTGTGTCAGTACAAGGTATCCCCTGATCTTGCTGTGCCTGCGACCCCAGAGCAGGTGCTCTGGGCAATGGAGCGTGCGAGGGAGTTCGCCGATGAATAAACCGCTGAATTGGGCTGAGGCAATTTCGATGTGCCATCAGGGAAAGCAGGGGTTTGTGCTGGCGACGGTACTTGAAACCAAAGGCTCAACTCCGAGAGATCGCGGCGCCAAAATGGTCGTCACCGAAGACGCTGTGTTTGACACCATCGGCGGTGGCAAGCTCGAGCAGCTAGTGACCGATGCAGCACGAGAAGCGCTGAAGCTTAAGGTCAAAACGCAACAGCTAGAGCACTTTCCCTTGGCTGGTAAAGCCCAGCAGTGCTGCGGGGGTAGTGTGGCGGTGCTGCTTGAAACGTTTCCAGTGGCTCGGTTGGCGGTCACTATTTTTGGTGCGGGTCACATTGGACGGGCGCTCGTTCAGGTCTTGGAGCAGTGCGACAGCCGGGTGCAATGGGTTGATTCTCGAAGCGAGCGGTTTCCAGCCGGGCTTGCCGGTAATGTGAAGGCGATTCCAATAGATGAACCTGAATCGATGATTGATTTACTTGCGCCAGAAGAGAAGGTGGTCATCGTGACGCACGATCATGCGCTTGATCTAAGGCTGTTACACCAGTTGCTGGACGAAACTGCGCTCGCGTCGATCGGATTAATCGGCTCGGAAACCAAGGCGAGTCGATTCAAGTCGCAGCTACGAGCGCTGGGTGTTCCGGAGTCTGAGGACTGGCGGTGGCGTTGCCCAGTCGGTTTGCCCTCGGTGAGCGGAAAATTACCGATGGAGGTGGCGGTGAGCATCGCCTCGCAGCTGCTCTCTGAAGTCGGAGAGGGCGCCGAAGCGAGTGGCCCGAGCTGGAAAGACGTTCAGCTTGCACTTGGGAAACACTAAGAGAATTGGCTCGAATGATAGGTAAAGCTTTAGAGGTATTGAATTGTGCTGACACCGAGTCGGCAAAGCAGCGGTTCCTTAGCTTTTGTCATTGTCAAAAGTGGGCGGAACGGATGGCCGATGCACGTCCTTTTGCGAGTGAAGCGGCGCTCTTTAGCATGGCCGATGAGTGTTGGGCCGAGTGCAACGAACCGGATTATTTGGAGGCGTTTAAGGCGCACCCTCGCATTGGTGACCGCAAGGCGCTCGCAGAAAAGCTGGCGGCGCGGGTGCAGAAGGAGCAAGGGCAAGTCAGTGCTGCGCCTGATTCTGTGATCGATGCGCTAGCAAAAGGCAACGATACTTACTTTGATCGATTCGGCTATATTTTTATCATCTGCGCGACGGGTAAGAGCGCCGAGCATATGCTTGATCAATTACGCCAGCGCCTTGGCAACGATCGTGACACAGAACTCCGCATTGCGGCAGAGCAGCAACGCCAGATCATGACGTTAAGGATGCAACAGTTTCTGGAGGGGGCTGATGGGTAAAGCTGCAATTACAACGCACGTACTTGACTTGGACAATGGATATCCGGCGGCGAATATTGCAGTTACGCTAGCGCATCCATCGGGTCGATCTTTCTCAGGTACGACCAATCGCGACGGACGAATTGACGAGTGGTCCTCCGATGTTGATCTCATAGCCGGAGATTACTCATTGACCTTCGCCGTGGGCGCCTATTTTGAGAAGACCGCTCGCGACAGTTTTTATGGTGATGTCACGGTCCGATTTATCGTTCGAAAGGACAATGATCGAGCGCATTTCCACGTGCCGCTGCTGCTCAGTCCTTTCGGCTATAGCACCTACCGCGGAAGCTAAGATGGACCGTATTATTCGAGCGAGGGGACTGCATTTTCCTGGAGCAACGGATGATTCCATGGTGTTCCATGAGGACGCCGTGCTTTGTGTGAAAGACGGGAAGGTTGTCGAATTCGACCAAGCAGAAACACTTCAAGCACAAGGGCTCGATCTGTCGCGATGCGAACACCATCCCAATCTGTTGTTGATGCCAGGGTTCATTGATCCACACATTCACTTCCCGCAATTAGACGTCGTGGCCTCTTATGGCACTCGACTGCTCGAGTGGTTAGAAACCTACACCTTTCCGGTGGAGCGTCGTTTTTCTGATCAGCATTTTGCCGAAACGGCTGCTAATGAGTTTTGTAATGCGCTGTTAGCGGCAGGAACCACCACCGCGATGGCCTATGCCAGTAGCCACCCCACTTCAGTGGAAGCGTTATTCCAGGCAGCGAGAGCGAGACACATGCGCCTTTTGACGGGCAAGGTGCTGATGGATCAAAACGCGCCTGATGGCGTAAGGGACGCAATGCCTGAAGCAATTCGCGAGAGTGAACGGTTGCTTGAGAGTTGGCATGGCGTGGATCGCCTCGGCTATGTCATCACGCCTCGATTTGCGGGGACTTCAACGCCAGAGCAACTCGAAGCCGCCGGGGAGTTGTTCAGCCGATATCCGGAAACGTGGGTGCAAACGCATTTGTCAGAGACGGTAGAAGAAATTGCATGGACCGCAGATATTCACCCGCAAGCAAAGCATTACTTTGATATTTACGAGCGGGTTGGTTTGATTGGGCCTCGAGCAATGATGGGCCACTGTATCCATTTGTCAGATGAAGAAGTAAATCGGATGAGCGAGACGGGGACGGCGGCCGTCTTCTGTCCGAGTTCCAACTTGTTTTTGGGTAGCGGGTTGATGCCACTTGATCGGCTCGAGGCCGTCGAAATCCCGGTGGGGTTGGCCTCCGATGTAGGAGGGGGCCCCCAGATGTGCCTGTTACATACCATGGCCGATGCGTATCGGGTACTCCAACTTCAGCAGCGCCCGTTGTCGGCCCGCGAAGCCTTCTTTCGGATTACCAAGGGAAATGCCCGCGTGTTGCAACTAGAGGACGAGATTGGCGATTTTGGGATTGGCAGCGCAGCAGATTTTGTGCTGCTTGATCCAACGCGCAGTCCAGAAGTGGAGCGCCGACTAGCGATCAGTCAAACCATCGATGAAGCGCTCTTTGCAATGATGATTCTGGGGGATGCCCGATTGATTGTAGAGACAACCGTTTTAGGTGCTCCCGTCTACCAAGCCGGCGCGCTGAAGGCGAGTGAACTCGAGGCCTTGAATGGATAGCTATTGGCTCGAATGGATCGAGATGATCACGCGCTGGATGCACTTTTTGTTCGGCATAGCTTGGATCGGAGCATCACTTCATTTTGTGCGGGTTGATCGAGGGTTAGTGCCACCCAGTGATCCTGATGATTTGAGACAGGGCACTTTATGGGCGATTCATGGCGGCGGCATCTACGAGTTCACGAAATACAAGGGCGCGCCAGCCAGTTGGCCGAGTGACCTCCATTGGTCCAAGTGGGAGGCTTATTCCACTTGGCTGAGCGGGATGTTGCTACTCACGCTTGTCTACTATTTAAAAGCTGAGCTGTATCTCTATGGAAACCTCGAATGGATGAGGACGCCTCTGCGAGCAGTGCTGGCAAGCCTATCGGTACTTGGCGGTTCTGTCCTTATCTATGAGCTACTCATTCGAAGTCGTCTGCCAGAATACCCCAAGGCGCTGGCATGGATCATGGCAGGGCTCGTGCTGGGCCTATGTTTTCTCACCTTGGAGTTGTTTGCTCCCAGGGCAGCGTTTATTCATGTCGGCGCCGTGCTGGGATCCATCATGGTGGGAAATGTGTTCTTCGGAATCATTCCTGCGCAAAAAGCTTTTGTTGCTGCGGTGCAAGCGGGTAAAGAGCCGGATCTCGACCGAGCAGAAAAAGCAAAGCAGCGTTCATTCTTCAACAACTATTTCACGCTACCAGTACTGTTCTGCATGGTCAGCTTACATTTCTCAATGATCTATCAGCATGACATGGCAGCGATCGGGTTATTTCTTGTCATGCTCGCTGGAGCAGTGGGTCGCCACTTTTTCAACCTAAGACATATAGGTATTGTTCAGCCAATCTATCTCGTTATTGCCGCAGGTCTTCTCGCCACGGTCGCGTTGCTCGTTCAACCTAATTCGAGCGCGGTGCCAGGTGAGGAGGACGAGCAAACGATGGAAAGCGCACTCGATCCCGCTCAAACAGCATCGCAGCAGGACCGTGATCAGCGCGCGCTTTCATTGGTCCAAACGCACTGTGCCCAGTGCCATGCCATGCAGCCTAGTCACCCAGGATTCGCGAGCCCGCCAGCAGGACTGATTTACGATAGCTTGGCCACGTTAAAGTCGCAGCGAGTACGGGCGATGACATCGATCCAGTCAGGTTACATGCCGCTCGGGAACCTATCCGGTCTTAGCAAGGCAGATCGAGATTTCATGGTTCAGTATCTGGCGATGGATGCTTTGTCCCAATGAGTCAGCGTCTGGCCTTTGACTTAGCTTGGCCTCAGAACGAGCATTCCACTATGCCCAAACAGCTGGATCGGGCGCTTCGAGAAGATGGATTTGTTCAATTGACCTGCCCATCCTTCGACTGGTCGCTGGCAAACACAGTGTTTGATGAGGCCGCATGGTTCTTTGACCAAGATCCGGCGTTTAAGCAAGCGTTTGCTTATCGAAGTGCGGCCGAAAACTTTGGTTACCAGGGATTTGGCGATGAAGCGCTCGACCCTTCATCGGGTGCTGCAGATCGAAAAGAAACCTTCACAATGCGAGGGTTGTTGGAGCCCGCGCCGTATCGCTCCTGGCCCTCAGAAACCTTTCAGCAAGCGATGGTCGGTTTTTATACGACTTGCTTCGACCTGGCTAAAAACGTGATGGAGTGTCTCGCCGCTATCGGTGGCTTGCCGGCTGATTTCTTTGTTCAGGCTCATTCGGGTGAAAACGTGACCCTGCGGCTACTCTATTACCCGGAGGGAGAGGCAACCGGAGAAGTAGTCGCAGGAGCCCACACAGACTACGGGCTAATAACGTTACTGTTTCAAGATGGTGTGGATGGGCTGCAGGTTGAATCAAAGCCTGGTCATTGGCTTGATGTGGACTCAGCCGTCGACGCAGTGGTGCTTAATACTGGTGACTTGATGGCGCATTGGAGTAATGATCGTTTTCCTTCGACTCGCCATCGCGTTTGCCGTCGATCGAGCAAGGCACGCCTTTCGATCGCCTTTTTTTGCGACCCGGACGCTAAAACCCTAGTGGAGGTCCAGCCCGGATTTATGGCGGATGGAGATGTCGTGCGGTATTCCAAGACTACCGCTGGCGAACACATTCAAGCAAAGCTGCTGGCTTCACATCACGCTGCGCAAGCTGCCGACCGCAAAGACTAGTTGGCCTCTACCGTCTTCTAGTTCCGGGAACTCATCGAGGAACCATTCCTTACCGGGCAAATAGTCAGCAGAGCGACAGGACGCGATAGCCTTCGTGCGGCGAACTCGATCCTCGGCCTTTCTTAAGCCTAGGTGGTAGCAGGCCCGATGAGATCGGCCATTTCTGGCTTGCCAGCTTGAATTTCCTCTGGGGTCAGCCCATTCAGCTCATGGGGGAAGACAAGCCACTGTTCCGTTTCATGAACGTAGTAGTCGGGTGTGACGGACGTCACATTCTTGGTTGGTTTGTACCATGGGCAAGCGATACGAATGGTGTCTGGAAGATTCCTGCGACACTTGATGGACAACTCCTCGAGGATTGCTCGAATGCTTCGGCCTGAGTCAAACACATCGTCCACAATGAGTAAGCGATGCTCGCTGTCTGCATGGTCGATCACGTATTGGAGTCCGTGAACGCGAACTTGTTTATCTTGTTGATTGATACCGGTGTAAGAGCTGGTGCGGATCGCAATGTGGTCACTCGGTATTCCTTGAAACTCTAAAAATTCCTGGACAGCGATGCCAACGGGCGCACCACCTCGCCATACGCCCACGATAAAGTCGGGCCGAAAGCCGCTGTCGAATATCTGGCGCGCAAGAACGAAAGAGTCTCGCAGCAGCGACTCAGCAGAGATGAAGTGCTTATCCATGATTACCCCGTCATATCGCCAATCGAGCGATGATTAGCCGTTTTATACAACAAAAGTTTGTAGGTCGAATGTCACCCGTCGAAATCGACCCTGCCCATCGTTGGTTCGGCGTGCGAGAGCCAAATATCCCCTCAATCGATTTTACCCATCATCATCGCTGATGACCACGCCAGCCGATGAGTCGTCCGCTACCAAATTCAGGTGCTGAGGCCGCTGGTCCAGCGCGCCATGCGCGGTCCAGGTGACGGTTCACGAGCCCATGAGCTAAAGTCTCAGTTTTGCAAAGCAGTGGGCTTATTCATGACCAACGACCCCATGGCACTTTCCGGTCGATCCGCCTATTTGGGCCTGCAGCATGCGCTAGCCTCGATGGGTGGCATTATTACCGCGCCACTGATCATCGCGCTGGGTATGGGTTTAAATGAAGCTCAGACGGCTTATGTCATTGCCGCGGCGCTAGTAGTTTCGGGGCTAGCCACCATTATCCAGATCGTCCGCGTCGGTCCGATTGGCTCTGGGTTACTTAGTATCCAAGGGACTAGTTTTGCCTTCGTCGGTACTTCAATTTATTTGTTTCATCAACTGACCGAGACACTGGCTCCCGAGCAGGCACTCGGCACGCTATTCGGTTCGATGATCGTGTGTTCCGTGCTCATGATGGGTTTGGCTTGGTTTGTGCGATCAATGAGTGGTGTCATCACGACAAACGTGACTGGCGTGACATTGATGATGATTGGGTTGTCGCTCGTCTGGTCTTCCGCATCGTCCCTAGCGGAGGGGTATCAATCCCAGGCGCTGGATGCTTTGGATCTCGGTTTAGCTGGCCTAGTCGCCGCCGTTATTATCGTTTCAATGCTGGTGCCCATGGCTTCGATTCGATCGATCTCTGTGATCCTTGGGTTAGGCGCGGGATGCGTCGCTGCGATACTGATGGATCGATTTACGCGACCCGATTCGGCATCGTCAGATCTTTCTTTTTTCACGCCTGATGTGCTGCCGTTTGGATTTGGGATAGAGCCTGTAATGGTCCTGATTATGATGCCGATCTTTATTGTGTCAGCCACAGAGAGTATCGGTGATTTAACTGCTACGAATCGTTTATCGGGTCATCGTCATGGTGACGAAAGCTATTGGTTACGTATTCGCGGTGGGTTAATGGGAGATTCGCTCAATTCCGGATTAGCGAGCGTTCTCGGCACCTTTCCCAACACCACGTTTAGTCAGAATAATGGCGTGATCAGGGCGACCGGCGCATCGAACCCAGTCATTGGGATTTATGCGGCGGTTGTGCTCATAGGGCTTGGGATGCTGCCAGCAACGATCGCCTGGATTCAAGCAATTCCAGAGACCGTTGTAAAAGGTATGACCCTGATCCTTTTTAGCCTTGTTGTCTTTGCCGGCTTCTCGCTCGTTAGGTCAGCAGCACCTAGGGTTTACGATTATGTGGGCGTAGTGATTGCTGGTGTGATGGGGATTGCTATCGCAGAAACGATCAGCGAGTGGTCGTTCATGCCAGCCGTGGTGATTTCGACCTTTTCATTCTCCGTGACGAATGCAGCGCTTCTGATGATCCTGATCGATCGTGCGCTGAAGCGGATTCGATAGTTTGCCCGTTCAGGAGTTAGGGGGATGGTGTCGATGCCAATGCTTGGCGATATCGAGTCGGGTTGGCACCCAAACATTGGAGTGGCTGAGTACATACTCGATGAACCGTCTCAAGGACTGAATCCGTGCTGGGCGGCCGATGATCCTGCAATGGAGCCCGACATTGAGCATTTTCGGGGCGTCCGCACCTTCGGCGTAAAGCGCGTCAAATGCGTCTTTTAGATAGCTGAAGAACTGATCTCCTGAATTGAACCCCTGCGCGGCGGCGAATCGCATGTCGTTGGTATCAAGTGTGTATGGGATGACCAAGTGATGACCCTGAGGCGCTGGAACCCAGTAGGGTAGGTCATCGGCATAGGAGTCAGAGTCATAGAGGAATTGGTCGTGCTCCAGGATCAGGCGACGCGTGTTGGGGCTGTCTCGTCCCGTGTACCAGCCAAGGGGTTTGGATCCCACGATCTTGGTATGCAATTCGATGGCTTGCTCGATGTGCGCTCGCTCGATTGCCTCTTCAACGAATTGATAATCCAGCCAGCGATAACCGTGGCAGGCAATATCCCAGTCGGCGTTCAGCATCGCCTCAACGACATCAGGGTTTCGGGCAAGGGCAACCGCTACGCCATAAACGGTGACGGGCAGGTCATATTCGCGGAAGAGCCGGTGGATGCGCCAAAAGCCTGCGCGAGCACCATATTCGTACATGGATTCCATGGACATGTGTCGAGCAGGATAAGGGTTGGCGCCGATAATCTCAGACAAGAAGGTTTCAGCATGAGCATCGCCATCCGTCACAGAGCGCTCACCGCCCTCCTCATAGTTCAGGACAAATTGAACAGCGACCCTGGCATTGCTCGGCCAAGCAGCATGCGGTGGTTGTCCGCCATATCCGATGAAGTCTCGCTCTGTCTTAAGGTCCATGATGGTTCCTCGTGTCGTGGCAAGTATTGTAGCTACCTAGTCTGCTAGGCACTAGAATGCGGTCGAATCGAAAGACACCATGCCTCTGCCAGGCTGGCACAGGCGTGTGGTGGAACGTGCTAAATGGATCGAGATGAGCACCGAATGAATATGAAAACTCTAACACTCTGGCAGACGATAGCAGGTTACAGGATTCGGCTGGTCGGCCTCGGGTTTGCGGTGATGATCTGCGTTGGGTTGTCCAGTCCCAGTTACTCCCAAACTCAAAGCGCAGGTGGCTCAGCAGACAAGCTGCACGGGGACATTAATCCCAGGGATTTTGCTGGGTGGTTTGAAGCGTTTAAAGCGCGTGCTACGCCCTCAGAGTTACATGATTTTCTCTGGGCAATGCCGAAAGGCGGCGACCTTCATCTACATATCACAGGATCTATCTTTCCGGAATGGTGGCTGGAGTTGGCATTGGCTTCATCGAAGCGGGGATATGCCTACTTCACCCGGGTTTCGATGAATAACTGTGCAATGAAAGGCAATCGGTCTGCCGAGAACGGGGTCATGACCACAGAGCCCGTCACAGAACCCATTTACTTTGAGACCATTGATAAGCCGAGGTTTGCCCAGCTGTCGCCTTGCGCACAAAGTGAGTTCAAAGCACTGGAGGCGCTCGATGAGCAGGAAAAGAAGGCGTGGCTGAGCAGTATTCGGCTGGATCACGAGGGTGAGGGGCGCGATGAGTTTTTTGAGAGGCATTGGCAGCGGTTAGGAGATCTCACCGCAAACCCTTACATTGTGGCTGAGGGGCTAGCGCGTAATGCGCTCGCGTTTGCCGAAGAGGGACTGCACTACTTTGAGCCGCAAGTGCTGGCTGAGGGGTATCGATCACCAGATGGGACGCCGATGCCGATTGAAGCGTCAACTCAGATATTAGTAGATCGAATGGGTGAAGCTGATGTCCAATCGTCTGGCATCCGCTATCGCTTTCAGCAATCTATCTTGAGATTTCTTCCTGACGCGGAGGACCGCCTGGCTCGCGCGTTTGAGATCGTGGCGGAGGAGCCCATGTGGGTTGCAGTCAATATGGTCGGTCGCGAGGATAACGACAAGGGACATCCAAGGCGGTTTTTGGAGCCCATCCGAGCACTACGAAGCGTGTATCCGGGAGTGCGATTATCGATTCATGGCGGTGAAGTCGATGAGCCCAATGAGCATGTGAGAGACACATTGTTGCTTGGAGCGACTCGCGTTGGGCACGCCTTTAATCTCATCAGCGATGAGCCCCTTCTGCAATCTCTTCGATTTGGTCCGTTTCTGATGGAAATCAACCTCATCAGTAATCTGAAGCTTGAGTACGTGGCCCGTTTCTCTGACCACCCATTTCCGGAATATTTGCGCCTTGGCGTCCCCGTTGCGCTCTCAACTGACGATCGAGGCATGTGGGACACGAACATGACGGATGAATTCTTTGTCGCCGTGCATCACTTTAATCTCAGTTGGCCAGAAGTGGTTCAGTTGAGTAAGGCCTCGCTGTCGCATTCGTTTCTTCCCGAGGAGGAGAGGGCAGAGCGCCTGAATGCGTTTCGTCAAGCGCTGGAGCAATTCATGCAGCGAGCGCTGTCGGACGAGATAGCGATTGAGCCTACCATGTACAAAAAGCGTCGCGCCCTCATGTGTAGTCGATACGAAGTTTGTGAGACAAAATCATCGAATTGAGTGTCATTTTGGTGCATGTGAATGAGATTGCTGTAAACTATTAGTGCAACGGGATCGGCTGATGCTTGTGTTTCAGGGGCATCGAACAACGGCCGACCGAACCGATTACGTAATGGACTATGTATGAGGCAGCGATATACGGTCGTCCCACTTAAAACTATCCTGGCCTTGGATGATATTGCGGCTTAATGGCTCAATGCCTGCGCCAGATCAGGGCAATGGATAGAGTGATGGGTCGGGTGATCGGTTAAATCGGGTTCCCTCGTGCCAAGATGGAAGCTAGGTGGAAGCTTGGTGGAAGATAGGTGGAAGCTTGGTGGAAGATAGGTACGAAAATTGCTGATTGAGTGCTGATGTGTTGTGGACGAATAGCGGCTGCAAGGTGAGAACAGGCAAAAGCTGTCCAGAGCGCTCTTTGTGATTCGCGTACCGAGCAAGATGTTACTTGGGAGCCAGTCGGCAAAAGGCCAAGAGAGATAAGCGGTAGAGCGTTAGCAGTTTGAAAATTGAGGCGGTGAGTAGGCCGCCGATCTTGATAGAGGCATGTCGAGGTGCAGTTGGTCTACAAACAAGGACTCGGGGCGTTGGCTGCGTAAGCGGCCGACAATCATTCATTCTAAGAATGGGAAATCTATGAATAAGAATGTCAGAAGGTTGACACTAGCTGCAGCGGTGGGGCTTGCGATTGCGGGCTCAAATGCGATGGCAGAAGAGATGGAAGAAATTGTTGTCAAGGGCGACCTTGGCAGCTTACCTGGTGAGCGTGTTGAGTCAGTGTTTGGATTTGAGAAGTCCATTTTAGAGACGCCACGCTCTGCATCCACGGTATCGGAAGAAATGATGGACCGCTTCAATATGGCGGACATCGACGAGCTGGTTGCTGTCGCTCCTGGGACCTTCACGCAGTCGTTCTTCGGTGTTGCCGGTTCACTTGATGTCCGAGGAACGGCTGGCGAGACTTATTTCCGAGGAGTGAGAAGACTAGATAACCCGGGCAACTACCCGACGCCAATTGGCGCCTCTGACCGAGTCGATATTGTTCGCGGGCCAGCTTCCCCCATCTACGGACCCTCTAAAATCGGCGGGTACCTTAACTTCAATCCAAAATCTGCGCGTATCGAAGAGACTGGCTCTTACATTGAAGAGCGGGTCGGTGCGATCTCATACACGGGCGGCAGCTGGGACAAGAGCGTAATGACTGCGGAAGTGGGTGGCCCTGCTGAGCTTGGCGGCAAGCCGCTCGGCTATTACCTCTACGGGGAAGTGGAGCACTCGGATAGCTTCTATACCAACGCACCAGGGGTGGACCAGGCGCTTATCCAAGCTAGTTTCGACATGGATTTGAGTGACACCGTTCGGTTGCAGTTCGGTGGGATGTGGCACGACTATGATGGGTCACAGAATGCGGGCTGGAACCGTTTAACTCAGGATCTTATCGACAACGGAACGTACATCACGGGTACGCCAATTCCACTCGACACCGACCTTGATGGGTTCATTTCACATGCGGAGTACTACGCAGGCAACATTAACCCGTTCGCGCTATACGCGTTCTTTGGTCAAAAAGAGATGGACCTCGCTACGCTGAGCGACGCATCGTTTGGATACGATTACGAAAATTCAAACATGATTCTGCAGAACGTTGGTACGGCTCAACTGCCTATGTCGTCAACGCTAATTGCTGATGACGATACGCTTGAGAATCAGGTCACCACGTTGTACTTCGATATCGATGTGACGCTAGGCGGTGACTGGAACCTGACCAACAAGCTCTTCTATGAAACTTATGAGAACTTGAACGAGAATGCCTATGGCTTTTCTCAGTTCCATGACACTTGGGTGATCGAAGAGCAGCTTATTTTGAGCAAGGTGTTTGAAGGCGATTCGCTGACAACGTCGGTGCAGATCTCCCCCTCCATCAGAAAGACCAACTTTAAGCACGGTGATGACTACTACAACGAGTACTTCGCGCGACGTGACTTGACGGGGCCATCAACGGCATTAGACCGCCGTGTGCTATCGACACGTATCGATGCTGAATACAGTGAGTACTACGTCGGTGACTACACCAACTTTGGCTTTGGCGTGATGCTGGATATGACCCATGAATCAGGTCTATCGCTACTCTTGGGTGCGCGCTACGACAGCATCGATATGTACGCGAAGACGCCAGCTGGAAAGACCCAATCAGATGCGGCATTCACGTCAAGTGAGGGCGGTGTAGATGTGGCTGTCAACGAGGCAACTGACGAGCCCAATGGTGTGTCATGGACTGCGAGTGTGAGTTGGGCAACTCCTATGGGTCTCGTCCCTTATGTGACTGCGTCCGAGCAGAACACCGTGATCGCAGGCCAGGGCGCCGAACTTCAGGTGGGTAACGTCTTTACAAACGCCGCATTTGATAGCTCAGAACTGATGGAGTACGGCATCAAGGGCAGCTTGCTCGATGATCGGTTGTACTTCGCATTGTCGACTTACGAGATGGAGCGAACGGACTTCAATGCTCAGTCCATCACGGTTAACCAGGCGGTTAAAACCGAAGGGACGGAGTTCGAATTGCGCTGGGCTGTTAACGAGCAGTTCCTGATGACGTTCGGCTACAGCAACGTTGAAGCATTGATGCTCGCAACCATTGCTGCAGGCAGCGAGTTCTCGTTCTTGGGTGCTGAGGACCTTCCATTGATCGACCCAACATTGCTTTGGGGTGGACAAGTCGGTGGATTGATCCCCGTAGGACCTAGTAAAGGGGTTCGAGCAGGTATGCCTGAAAACATCATGTCAATGACGGCCACCTACGACTTTGGTAACGGCGTAGCAGTTAGTGGAAGTGTTGTTGATGTGGACGACACAGCGTCGGGTCAGTCCTACGCGGTACGGCTGCCAGCATACACGCTGCTTAATTTGAGCCTCAGCTATGAAGCCGATGATTGGGGCTTCATCCTGGCGGCTAAGAACGTGACTGACGAGCGTTATTTCCGGGCTAACTTCCCAGACTTGTTCGGAACGACCGTCGTCTTGCCGGAACTGCCAAGGCACTATCAAGCAAAAGTCTCCTACAAGTTCTAAGCAGGAGAGCGATGAAAAAAGGGGCCTTGCGCCCCTTTTTTTGTTCCTTAGAAAAATGAAGTGGAAGGGAAAGGCGATATGTCCGAGAAATTAGCAGGAGTATCTGCATTCACTAGGGCCTTTTTGGGGCTCTATTTGGCGCTGGCGATAGCAATGCCCAGTGCAAGCGACCCAACACACTTGATGGATGAGCGTATCGAGCCAGTCCAAGTGAAGGTGGTTGTGGTGACTATGTTTGAAATCGGGGCTGATGAGGGTGATCGAGCCGGTGAATTCCAACTCTGGAAAGAACGCCGGCAGCTGTCTACGGTCTATCCATTTTTGGGTTATCGCGACTTACATTTTGATCCTGATACTGGATTGATGGTAATGGTCACTGGGATAGGCACGGCAAGATCTACGGCTGCGATTATGGCGCTTGGCATGGATCCTCGTTTTGATTTAACCAATGCCTATTGGGTGGTGACCGGGATCGCTGGTTTTGATCCAGCGGACGCATCCATTGGATCTGCGGCTTGGGCTGAGTATCTGATTGACGGGGATTTATCTCAC